>LGVF01165074.1_pt2 | contig 11812 bp, 8 predicted proteins | sample 469901 | NCBI WGS metagenome assembly LGVF01 (sample SAMN03893561, study PRJNA290197) | marine sediment metagenome | material: sediment; isolation source: combined push core samples #3730, #5133, and #5579 collected at Hydrate Ridge | place: Pacific Ocean: Hydrate Ridge | reverse complement strand
CGATTGGAACGATGGAATGAATGAAGTTGGAATCGAAGGAAAAGGTGAAAGTGTATGGTTAGGATGGTTTTTATCACTGATTTTAGATAGATTTATAATTGTTTCTCATCAAAAAAATGATTTAGCTAGTGAAGAAAAATTTACCGAGCATCTAAGAAGCATTGTAGATTCTCTCGAAAAAAATGCTTGGGATGGTTCTTGGTATAAAAGAGCATTTTATGATGATGGAACTCCACTTGGATCTATTGTCAATTCAGAATGTATGATTGATTCATTATCACAAAGTTGGGCAGTTATCAGTGGTCATGCTGATTATGAAAGGTCTGTGACTGCAATGAATTCAGTTAGAAATCATCTTATATTAAAAGATAAGGGAATAATTCTGCTCTTTACACCACCTTTTGATAAAACCAAAAAAAACCCTGGCTATATAAAAAGTTATGCCAAAGGTGTTAGAGAAAACGGTGGCCAATATACTCATGCCGCTTCTTGGGTAATAAATGCTTTTGCTCTTCTAGGTGAAGGAAACAAGGCTTTTGAACTTTTACAAATGCTCAACCCAATCAATCACTCGCCTTCAATCTTCAGGGCAAACAATTATAAAGTTGAACCATACGTAATTCCAGCGGACATCTACAATGTCGTTCCTCACGTCGGTAGAGGCGGATGGACTTGGTATACAGGAGCAGCAGGTTGGATGTATAGAGTTGGAATAGAATCAATTTTAGGTTTTAAAAAAAGAGGCGATAAACTATATATCAATCCGTGCATTCCAAACAATTGGCAATCCTACAAAATAGAATATCTCTATCAAAATACATTGTATATCATCAATGTCGTTAATAATGAAGGTATCTCACACGGATTACAGAAATATACTTTAGATGGCAATCTTTTAGAGACTGATTACATTGAATTAATTGATGATCATACAACTCATCAAATAGAAATATTTATGCTTAATAATTAAGCATAGATTAAAATAGTGTACCCTTCTTATATCAACTAAGAAGGGTACATCATTTATCATTAACTATCCCTTGTTTTTAACAATTTGTTGAAATCATCTAGTTTAATAGGTTTACAACACAAAAATCCTTGGTATTCATTACATTTAATTGTTTCTAAATATTCAAGCTGATTCTCAGTTTCAACTCCCTCTGCTATTGTATCAATATCTAAAATCTTTGATAATGCTATTATTGATTCAATAATTTTATTTCCTCTTTCATTGTTATTAATGTCATCAACAAAATTTTTATCGATTTTTATTGTTGAAATTGGAAACTTCAGTAGGTAATTAAGTGCTCCGAAACCTTTGCCAAAATCATCAATAGCTATTGAAATTCCTAAGCTACGAATATATTCAAATATTTCAACAACTGATTCAATATTCTCCAACACAGCTGTCTCGGTTAATTCAATCTCGATATCACTAGATTTGATACCAGAAGTTTTTATTTGCTCTTTTATATATTCAACCATATCCCAGTTGATATCTTTTGGTGATAGATTGATGGAAAGTTTTATTCCGTTTTCCATATTATCATTAATGCGTCTAATATCTCTAAATGCAATTTCAACAACTTTTCGATCTATCGCATTTATATAACCATTTTCCTCAGCGACTGGAATAAATTTATTTGGAGACACTAATGAACCATCTTTATTCTTCAGCCTAACCAGTGCTTCCACACCAACGATTTTATTACTTTGAATGTCTATTTTAGGCTGATAATATACAAGCAATTCATCAATAAATTCATTTGATTTCATCCTATTATTCAGTTCGATATTTTCAAAATATTTCGCTGTATCTATTTCACTGAAGAAAATATAGCCGTTTTTGCCTGATTCTTTAATACTATACATAGAAATATCAGCTTTTTTAATCATATCATCCAATCCATCGGAATCACTTGGATAATGTACGATTCCCATACTAACCGAAATATTAAAGANNTGTTTTCAACTTTGAAAGGTTTCTCGAAGTGATTTAATATCTCTTTAATACTATCTTCCACTTTCTCTTTTGATTCGCTTTCGATAGTAAAAATAAATTCATCTCCACCCCATCTATAAACAGTGATGTTTTTACTCAGATAACTATATAGAATATCTGAAATTTGTTTAAGCAGTACATCTCCGAGAGGATGTCCATGAGTGTCGTTAATAAATTTAAAATCATCTAGATCCGCAAACACCAAATAAAAATCACCTTTTTTTATTAACTCCATTGATTTCTTTTCAAGTGATCTTCTATTTGGCAATCCTGTCAATTTATCAAAATAAATCATTTTATTTATTCTTCTATTAAGCAATTCGTTTGTATGAGTTAAATCATATACGATATAAATTGCAATAATCAAGAATCCTAAACTGATATATCTAACAAAATTTATTATATCTTCATTAAGATAGATATAATCTTCGTTTAGATTTCCAGCAATTGATAGTTCTATATAATTACTCGGCACATCTACTATTAAATCGTAGTCGTTATTCTCGAATTCGGCACCGTAAAATATTTCGTCGTTTTCCTTGATCAAAACATAATTAAAAAGTCCTGCGCCATTATATGCATCTATAACATCTTTGAGTACGCTCGCATCCATGACGATGGTCACCAAACCCCAAAACTCATCATCAACAAATACTGGATCTCTAATAATTACCCCTGCACCACCACGAACCAATTCAACAGGTCCACTGATTACACTCAACTTAGTTTTTATTGAATATACAATGTCCTTTTTGACTTCTTCTCGATCATCATTGATCAGGTCATGACCGATGGCAGCCTTATTGTCTTCTAAAGGGTATATATACGTAACAATTCCATTGGGAGCAATATTGATATTTAAAACTCCCTTTTCGATGAGCTTACTCATTTCCCCATAATCATCAAGCAATTCTTGACTAAGTCCATCATCGATTTTGAGCGTGACAAATGCATTCAAGCTTTTAATAATATCTAATTTGCTTTCAAGTATTTTTGAAATTTGATTGCTCATGCTATTAATTTCTTCATTGAATAAATTATCTCTTGATTCAGTTACAAAATGGCTGAATCTATTTATAGTTCCCCACCATACAACAATCAATAGAATGCTTATGATTATAAAAAGTACAATTTTATTCATTTTTTCAATTATTTTAATCATCATTTCACATCCTATCAAATATGTTTATATTATACCCTCGTCAAGATATAATACCCTATGAAATGAAAATTCCCAGGTGAAATTTCACCCGGGAATTCATTTATTAAACTCTATTGTTAATACACTATCCGAATTAAAGTTTTATATTTTAAATCTTCTCCAGTGTTTTCATCATTTATTGTAATTCCAACTTCGAAATCCACGCCATCGATTTCACCAGTAAGAATTATTGTCGGACCAAAACTTTGCTGATTGAAGTTATCAGCTTCTTCAAATATTTCTAAATAATATTCCAAAATTTCATCTGGCTCGCAAGTAGACATATAACCTATCATGTCTTTTCCGTTCTGCTGCATTACAACCGCCAATTCAATTACACCATCAGTATTTATCGGCATTATATCTTCTGGATAATCCTCATGCATTTCCACACCTTCAGGCACAATCAATTCTCCAGTAGGAACAAGTTCTTCTTCAACTTCTTCTTCATCGTCTTCTTCAACGTCTCCTTCAAATAAATCTAAAGGCATAAATATTATAGTCACACCAGTTTCATATTCTAATCCCTCGGTTGCGGGAGATGCAGATATAGTATATGAACTTCCGTCTATACTTCCCATATTCATATAATTACCATCGCTGACATCTTTCATTAAAACTTCTGCATTTTCAAATATTTTTTCGTAAAATTTTTCAACATCTGAAATACTGGCATCTGTAAAACCTATGATGGCATATGAACCATCTAAATTTTTTGATGCAGTTGCTATAAACAAATCATCGTAAACTGGAAGAATGTCTTCTGGGTAACCGTCTGGAAGTGGCACGCTTTTATCCATATCAGTTGAAACTACCACTTCGGATTGATCAGTACTAATTGTCGTAGTATCCTTATCAGTTTCAACTTCAGCACCTTCAATAGTCTCAGTTTTACTTCCACATGCACTCATAGTTAATACCAGAGCCACTATCAAAATCATAGTAATAAATTTACTTCTCACATCTAACCCCTCCCTACTTCAGCAATATACCGAATGTTACTCATCTATTCTCGATTTATACCCCTATGCAAAAAGTATAAACTTTGTTATTAATTGCAAAATAATAGGTCCCAATCAGTTTATAACCGACAGAACCTATTTTGTTCACTTATTCTAGTAATTCATAACTGCTTGACATTACAGGTAATTTTAATGAATCCAACACTCTTTCTAAAAGAATGCCATTTCGTTTAGGATAATCAAATCCATAACTTGCTTTGATACTTGTTGTAATAAATTGTACTCCTCTTTCCAACGCTATCGGCAAGCTATCTCCTTGAAGCAAACTGCCGATGACTACACTTGTAAAGGCATCTCCAGTCCCGGGATATGAGGCTGGTATATATGTACAAGTCACTTTCCAAAAAACATCATTATCTCTATTATAGGCAATCACACTTGTCTTGCCGTTAGAATCTTGTTGAGGAACACTAGTTAAGATTACAATGCTAGGTCCCATATTCGATAATTCTTTAAGCCATTTTTTAATCTCATCTTCATTTATCTTTAGATTATATTCTTTTCCTAACAAATAAGTCGCCTCTGTAAAATTAGGTGTAATTATATTGGCTTTTCTAACTAGATGTTTCATAGATACGATCATTTTTTCATCCATAGTCGTGTATAATTTACCATCATCACCCATGACTGGGTCGACAACTACGAAGCTTTCTTCTGAAGAGAATAAATCTATCGCCTTTGAAACAATTTCAATCTGCCTGACCGAGCCTAAAAAGCCGCTGTAAATACAATCAAACTTTAAACCAAGTTCCGCCCAATGGTCAATATAAGCTTCCATGGAATCAGTTAAATCAACGTATGTAAATTTTTCAAATCCACCAGTATGAGTCGACAGAATTGCAGTTGGAACCGGGCATACTTGGACCCCCATTGAAGATAATATTGGAATTATGGCAGTTAGCGATGCTCTTCCAAAACCGGAAAGATCGTGAATTGCAGCTATTTTTTTCACTGGATTTATCTTATACATTTTTATCCTCCATATATCTATATCATATATCTATATTATATCATTTTATGATAAAATATATCATATAAGAATTTATTAGCAGTTTATTTATCCAAGAAAGGATTGTATGAAAATATGGCGCCTGAATATATCAAAAATCTTTTATCTGCAAAAAAACAAAAGCTACATATAATTTATTTCTTACTTACAGTGTTTATCCTCTATTTCATCATGTACAAATATTATAACTATAATCGTTCATTATCTCATTTGATGTATATTCCAATAATTTCATCATCAATAATATTTCGTATTAGAGGCGGAGTCTTATATGCAATTCTATGCAGTATATTATTAGTAACACTGATACCCTTTAATGATAATATAGACTTTGTTTTAGATATAACAAATTGGGCAATATATTCAATTTGTTATATTATGTCTGCAATTTTCGTCGGCTTTTTAATTAATAAAATTGAAGAGCATTATCAACTTTTAGAAAAGCATCAATCCACAAATATTTTAACAGGTTTATCAAATACTAATACGATGATTATTGATCTTGAAAATTTCATCGATAGTAATGAATATACAGAAATCTCTGTTATCAATTTTGAAATTTCTAATTATCATTTTATTCAAAGGCATATAAGTGATGCATCATGTAAACAAGTAACGGAAGAATCTATCAAGTTTCTTTCTTTGTTTTTCAATGAAGATTCACTTTACTCATTAACCAATCATAATATCGGAGTTGTTTCACTGAATAAGAATATTGATGAAACATATTCGGATTCACTAAAAATTATTAATCATTTTCACAATCCATTAATCATTAATGGTATACCGATAAAAATGATTGTAAAAATCGGCATCTCCAATTACCCTTTTCACGATGAATCAGCAGAAAAAATAATAAAAAAATCTTGCATTGCATTATCTGAAATCGAAGATAACAATCAAACCATTGCTATTTACTCTGATTTGATTGCTCAAAAAAAAATTAAGGAATACAATGTGCTTCTTTCGTTAAATAGCGCAATAAAAAATGATGAATTCACATTAGTTTATCAACCTAAGATAAATACAACTATAAATAAAATAATCGGTTTCGAAGTTCTCTTGAGATGGTATGATAAAAAATATGGAATCATCAGTCCCGCTGATTTTATTAAAATTGCCGAGAAAACTCCACTTATCAACGAGATATCAAAATGGGTGGTGAAAAATGCAATTATCCAACTTTACACNNAAGGCTTTGAAACTAATATTTCAGTAAATATTTCTTCAAATGATTTAAAAGATGATGTGTTGATTAATTTTATCGAGTATAATCTTAACCTATATAATATTGATCCATCCAGGCTAGAGTTGGAACTTACTGAAAATGCGATTGTTGATAATATTGATAAAGTAAAAAAATTATTTGATAGAATGAAAGAAATCGGTCTTAAGATTTCCATCGACGATTTTGGGACAGGATACAATTCTCTTGAAAGGTTGATAAATCTACCTATTGATTATATCAAAATAGATAAGTTTTTTATTGATAATATGAATAACCCTAATGGAGAGATACTGCTTTCTTCACTCATTGACTTAATCCATAGAATGAATAAGAAAGTAGTCGCTGAAGGAGTGGAGACTAAGGAACAGATAGAACAATTGAGAAAAATGGATTGTAAATTGATTCAAGGATATTATTATAGCAAGCCAATACCTGCAAAAGAAATTATAGAGTATTACTATAATTTTAAGAAATCAAATTCATTTTATACTCATCCATAGAAAAAACAAAAGAATCTAGACATCTGAAATAAAATAAAAGGAGCTTGAATTCAAGCTCCTTTTATTGCATTATTATGCTACATCTAATTTTTTATTTTCTACATTGATTTTTTTGCTTTTGTTACCAAATCTTTCAAACGCTTTTTCTTTTCCTTCTACAATTCTTGTAACCATCATTGATGCTACAGTATCACCAGTTGCATTTATCATTGTTGCCGGTGGATCAACTAGAAATCCTAATGTTGCAATTATTGGAAAAGCTTCTAGTGGGAAACCAAATAAACTAACAATAAGCATTTCTCCAATTAAACCTCCACCAGGTACACCTGACATTACTACTCCACTTAATACAGATACTACTATTACAGTTGCATATGTTCCAATTCCTTCAAAAGGCATATTATAAATACCAAATAAGAAAGAGATTTTTAATATTGCAGCTAAACACGATCCATCCATATGCATAGTTGCGCCAATTGGTAAAACTATATCCCTAATATCTTCAGGAACTCCAATATTCTTTGCTGCATCAAGATTAACAGGTAAAGTAGCTATACTACTTTGAGTAGCAATAGCTGTTGCTGCAGGGTTTATAATATTTTTGAAATAATTCTTAATAGCTGGTTTTCCACCTGCATAATATGAATAAGCTGTAAATGCTATTCCAAAATATAATATACAAACTGGATAATAAATGAGCATCGATCTAGCGTACGAGCCTAATAGTTGAGGCCCGAATTCACCTATAAGTGATGCAAAATATGCGCCTAATCCAATAGGTGCATAGTACATTATTATACTAACCATTTTCATAAATAAGTCCGAAAGTAAACTTAATCCTTCTGATATTTTTTTTCCTTTTTCGCCTAATAAAGTCACGCATATACCGAAAAATATTGAGAAGAAAATTAGAGGCAGCATATTGCTTTTAGAAAGTAAACCAGTAAAATCTCCAACTGTTATTGCTTTAACTATCTGATCGCCTAAGTTTAGTTTCTCTGCAACCTCAGGTAATCCCACCGATAAATCAACACCTTGTGCTGGTGGCAAAATTTTAACTGTAAAAATCATAACGACTGAAGCAATCATACCGGTTATCATAAACACTAATAGTAAGTTGCCTAAAATTTTACCTAGCCTTTTCATATCAGCCATTTTTGATACAGCACTAGTAATTGTTACAAATACCAATGGTACTACAATAGTAAACATTAAATTTAAGAACACATCACCAAATGGTTTTAGTACTACTGCTTTTTCTCCAAAAATTAGTCCGATTATACTACCTAAAACTATCGAAATAATTAAAATAATTGGGAATCTGTATGTCTTGAAAATTTCCTTGCTTTTTGCACTCATAAAAATCCTCCCCTTTTGTATTCTGCATACTGTTTCCAGTTGATATATAAATTACGCAATTTTTATGCCAACAAAAAAATATAGAATCACAAGAAATAAATGTATCGTTTTCCATATTTATGGAAGGTGTTAATTTTTTTTATGACTAAATCCTTCCAATTTAAACATTCCACATTTTTGGAGCTCAATCCAATATTTTGGAAATATCTATGTTGTATTCCTTGATTTTTTGATACAATGACGATTTTTTAATCACTAGGTCTTTCATTATTTTATTTAAATCACCCTCATAATATATTAAAGCTTCAATTATAACTTTCTTTTCAGTATCTTTCGTGTAGGTTTTAAGACTCTTGAATAAACAAATGTTTTCTGATTCACAATTTTCAAATATTAAATTTACAGAAGTTATAATCNNAAGTTATAATGTCTTCCGACGTTAAGTTAACAGCTCTTTCCAATACATTTTCAAGTTCTCTGACGTTTCCGGGAAATGAATAAGAATGCAATTTCAGAAGTGCACTGCGAGACATTTTTTTTGTCTTAACTCCCGCTTTCATACATACTGCTGGTAATAAAACATCTGTTAAAACTTCAACATCTTCACTAATATCTCTTAAAGAAGGCATATTTATCGATAATACATTTAATCTATAGTATAAATCTTTTCGAAATGTCTTATCATTTATAGAATCCGAAAGATTTTTATTAGTAGCTGCAACAATTCTTATATTTACACTTATTTCTTTATCTCCTCCTACTTTATAGAATTTTTTATCTTGAATGACTTTAAGAATTTTGGCTTGTAAAAAGATATTCATTTCTCCTATTTCATCAAGAAATATCGTTCCTCCATCTGCTAATTCAAACTTTCCTTTTTTTCCTTTTTTACTAGCTCCAGTAAACGCTCCCGCCTCATAACCAAATAACTCACTTTCTAATAACTGTTCTGGTATAGATGCGCAATTGACATGTATAAATGGAAACTCTCTTCTTGCGCTATTGTAATGAATTTCCTTTGCCAATAATGACTTTCCAGTACCACTTTCGCCTAATATCAATAAATTGGAGTTTGACTTTGCAGCATTATTAGCCAACTTTTTTACTTGCATCATTCTATTACTTTTTCCTATAAGAGTCGGCATCGGATCTAAATCATTTTCAATTTTTTTAATATTTTTTTGAAGTTCGTATAGTTTATTTAGCACATAATCTTTTTCATCCATAATCCTTTCAAACTTTGAAATATCCTCAATTACTAGAACAGCTCCGTTGTCACGGTTTATATTAACAGATTTGATACTGCAAAGAGTTGGAAAATTATTTAGTATTGTAAATTGTTTTGTATAATCGGTTTCAATCCCTTTAGCTGCTTTAACAAAAGTTTCTATAGTATTATTGCTTTCAAGTATTGTACTAATACTTTTTCCCATTATATTTTGCGGTTCAAAATATTCACCTTTACCTTGATAACTAAATCCTTCAAGCAATTTCCTAGGATTTTCATTCCGTGCTGTATATCCCAAAGATTGTACAAACTTAACTTTTCGAGTTACAGAGTCAATTATAACCATGTGTGAAATTGCATAAATGTATTCTAATCTAAAACTTTCATCATCAATCTGAATATCTATGAATTTTTTATCATTATTAATTTCAACTTTGAAATCAATATCCTCAAATTCAGTACTATAATTATGTTGATTTACATCAGTTTCACCATAAAAGTGCAAAGGGCTGCTCTTATCATCTAAATATTTTCCAATAATTAAAAACGCCTTGCCATACTTAATATCTGCATCGTATCCCAATTTACTTAGAGAATTCTGGTTCAGGTCTCCATCATCAGCACCCAAGCTATTGGTAGCTATGCAAACCAAGTCTCCTTTTGCAAGAAATCCTTCTGAATGATTTATGCTTTTTTTATCAATCAATCCGAATGTTTCCATAGCAGAACGATTAAACAAGTGTATTTTTTCAAATTTATCTATAAATATAATTCCTTCTCCGATAGAATCATAGATACTTTTATTTAATTCATTAAACATATATCCTCCTAGAATCCATTTTTCAATAGTATAGCATTTATCAGATTTTTATTACACGATTAATTTTTTGGCATGATTCTCGCATGTTATATATATTGAAAACAATCGAAGGAGGATATATATGTTTAAAATTTCAAATAATCAATTGTATATTGATGAATGTTTAGCGTTAGATTTGGCGAAAGAGTACAATACTCCATTATATGTTTATTCTGAAAATAAAATACTGGAGAATTTAAAAGAAATTAAGGAATCCTTTACGGAGAAGTACCCAAATACACATGCAGCATATGCATGTAAAGCATTTTGTACTCTTTATATGTGTAAATTATTGGAGAAAGAAGGATTTTGGTTAGATGTTGTAAGTGGTGGAGAACTATACACCGCAATTAAAGCCGACTTTCCTGTAGAGCATATAGAATTCAATGGTAACAACAAATCAAAAGAAGAATTGGAAATGGCATTGGATAACAACATCGGAAGAATAGTAGTTGATAATGTATCAGAATTGTATTTTTTAGAAAAATTATGCAAAGAAAAAAATACAACTACAAGAATATTATTTAGAATAACACCTGGAGTAATGAGTGATACTCATGAATACATAACTACGGGAAAAAGAGATTCGAAATTCGGAATTCCTCTTGATGAAGATATTCTGTACCCTGTGATAGAGACTGCAATAAAATCCGATAGATTTGATTTTCTCGGCTTTCATTTCCACGTAGGATCACAATTGCAAGATACAGTATCACATCTCGGTGCTCTAGAAGTAGTTCTTAACTTAATAAAAGAAACCAAGTCCAGATTTGATTACGACATAAAAGATTTTAATATGGGTGGTGGATTTGGCATCAGGTATACAGAAGACGATTCTCCACTAAAAATATCGGATTTTGTAGACCCTATAATGAAAAAACTCACATCGTTCTGTGAAGAAAATTCATTGATATATGCCTGCTGTTTCAATGGAACCAGGAAGATTTATTGTAGGAGAAGCTGGCATTCAATTATACACAATAGGTAATATTAAAGAAATCCCCGGAGTAAGAACCTATGCCTCTGTAGATGGGGGAATGACTGACAATATGAGACCTGGACTTTACAGAGCCAACTATGATGCAATCATTGCAAATAAAGCAGAAGAAAAGAAAAATTCAATTGTCACCATCAGTGGAAAATGTTGTGAATCTACAGATATAATAGTAAAAGATTTGAAATGTGCCACGCCTGAATCCGGAGATATATTGACTGTGTTTTCAACTGGTGCCTATGGTTATTCTATGGCTAACAACTACAACAAGAATCCTATACCTGCAGTAGTAATGATACAAGATGGAAAATCAAAACTCATTGTAAAAAGACAATCTTACTCAACTATGATTATGAATGAAATTTTATAAGAACACCATAAAAAAATAAATTTTGCTTAATTAAATATAG
>LGVF01321106.1_pt1 | contig 11813 bp, 16 predicted proteins | sample 469901 | NCBI WGS metagenome assembly LGVF01 (sample SAMN03893561, study PRJNA290197) | marine sediment metagenome | material: sediment; isolation source: combined push core samples #3730, #5133, and #5579 collected at Hydrate Ridge | place: Pacific Ocean: Hydrate Ridge | reverse complement strand
ACCCAGCCAAGTCAACTAACTACGCTGCTACCTATGGTGCTAGAGGTCCGACTATTGCTCGTACTGCTGGCTGTACCGAAGAAGAAGGTGACATACTCTACAATGCCTACTGGAGACGTAACTGGTCAATCACAGCTATTGCTGATGGATGTACAGTTAAGAACTCTCGTGGTATGAAGTGGTTATGGAATCCTGTAGCTAAGCTATGGTTGTTCTTAAAAGCAGAGAAGGATAGGTTCTCTACTCTCAACCAATCTACTGGTACATACGCATTCGACCGTTGGGTATATTTTATACTTGAACGTAGACCACAATTAACTGCCCAATTCCATGATGAAGTAATCCTAGAATTGAAGAAAGGCAACCAAACAGCAATGTCCCATATACTAAAAGGAGCTATCAGAGATGTTAACGAGGAACTTAAATTGAATCGTGACCTTGACTGTGATGTAGACTTTGGTAGGGATTATTCGGAGATACATTAATGAAAATGATTTTAAATAGTATAGGAAAGTCATCAGGAGTAGATGTTACTATAGGTGAGATTTATGAGCATGTGGGTGAAGGCTTTCTTGACGACAATGGAATAAGAAGAATAGTGTCCCATTTTGGTTGGATGGCTTTGTCTGATTACTTACAAGAAGGTAAAGAGCTTAACTTTGCTGATTACATGTCAGAGAATGCAGAAACTCAAGAAATTAAAGATGATGACAGAGTAGAATTTGTTCCTGACACATCACTATCTCGTAAAGAAATAGTAGCTGAGTCTAAAGCCTTTGGAGTACAAGTAGATGGCAAACACTATACTGATATGGAGTTGCAACCCCTTGAAGCTACTTACCTTCGCTATGGCTTAGTAGGTCTTAAGGCTGCTATCCACACTAAAGTTGACAAGTACATCTCTCGCAAGAAAGATAACGAAGTCGTTCAATTAAAGAAAGCACATCATTGTCTTGGTATGCTTGTCGAAATCACGGAGCTAGAAAATGAAAATAACAGCTAAAGTTATTGCTGATAGTATCAGTCGTGCAGGTGTTAGAATTATCACTATGGAACTAGAATATCCTCGCTTTATACATAGTGAGTTTATGACACATCGTGTGTTCAGCAGAAATGCTGCAAGTTCTCGTGCTATCCCTATTGATACTATGATGAAGCAAGTTACAAGTAAACCTGCTCGTCCTGTACATTGGGGATTAAACCAAGCTGGTATGCAAGCTGAAAATGAAGTTGGAGTAAGTGCTGCTAAGTGTATGAAGACTTGGAAAGCTGCTGCTGCTCGTGCTGTAGAATCTGCTAAAGAACTACAAGAACTAGGACTACATAAGCAAATTGTTAATCGTGTACTAGAACCATTCCAGATGATGAAGACTGTTGTTACGTCTACTGAGTGGGATAACTTCTTCATGCTACGTGACCACAAAGATGCTCAACCTGAAATTGCTGTATTAGCAAGACGTATGAAAGAAGCTCAAGATGCTTCTAGCGCGTTCTTAATTAATAACAACGAATGGCATGCACCTTATGTAAGTCGTAAGCGTGGAGTACATGGAGAGATTACTTACTTTATTGGTAAAGATATTATCAGTGAAGAAGATGCCCTCAAAGTATCTGCCTCGTGTTGTGCACAAGTAAGCTACCGTAAGAATGATAAGGGCATAGAGAAAGCTCTTATGATATATGACCGCTTAGTTAACACTAGTCCTGTACATGCAAGTCCATTTGAACATCAAGGTAAACCTTTCTTGTTGGCTGAATTCAGTGGTAACTTACGTGGCTATCAACAATACCGTAAACTTATTGAGAAGTAATGAAAAATTTCACGTTGTACACAGCCTCATGGTGCAACCCTTGTAAAGAACTTAAAAGCTGGATGGCTGCTAAAGGTATAGAGATACTAAATCAAATTGATATAGACCTTGAACCAGAAGCAGCCAACAAAGCTGGCGTTGGAAAAGTACCTACAATGAAGGTACAATACATAGGTTCTCATAGGTATCAACTATTAGAAGGTCGTGAAGAAATTAAACCTTATTTGGAGAATCTTGATGGAAGCTGAAACATTAGTTGACAGAAGAATTAGTAAAGTTAGGTGTCAAACAAGAAAGACTACACCTACTTATGACTACCCTGCTGCTGTACTAGCAACAGAGGCTCAAGCTGATATATTCTGGCTACCTACTGAGCCAAAAGTAGAGAAAGATTTACATTGTATTAAGACTATGATGTCACCGTCACAAGTTCATGGTGTTATGTCTACTCTAAAACTGTTCACTCTATATGAACAAGTAGCTGGAAATGAATACTGGGGTGGTCGCTTTAAGCGTATGTTCCCTAGACCTGACTTCCTACGTATGTGTACTAAGTTTGCTGATGTAGAGATTAATACTCACTCACCATTCTACCAACGTATAGATGAATTATTAGGTCTTAACACTGATGAATTTTATACTTCATTTACAGATGACCCTGTACTAAAAGCACGTATGGATTTCTTAGATGATACCATATCAGGCAAGTGTGACTTGTTATCTGTTGCTGTATTCTCAATGGTAGAAGGCTCTATATTATATAGTAGCTTTGCCTATCTTATGAGTTACCAAACAGAAGGTTGGAATTATTTAACCAACATGCATGCTGGCTTAACGTTCTCAGTTAAAGATGAAAACCTACACTCAGAAGGTGGAGCATGGGCTTTCCGTACTCTACTAAATGAAAAGTTAGAAGCTGGCTTAATTGATAACAAAGAAGTTATGCAGTTGAAGCATGAAATACAAGATGCAGCTACTCAAATTTATATTCACGAATCTAAGATTATTGATATGATATTTGAGAAAGGCGATGACCATCCTGTAACAGCTAATGACTTACGTTCATTCGTTCGCCACCGTATAAACCTATGTTTACGTCAACTTGATATGGAACCTATCTTTGCGGATACTAAAAGTCCTATACAGACTTGGTTCTATAAGATGATAGGTGGAGATGTTCAACATGACTTCTTTGCTAAGATAGGTTCTGCGTACAACCGTAATTGGTCACGTACTGATTTCCGTTGGGTAACTGGCGGACTACAAGGTAAGACTTGGGAAGAATGTAATGAACAAATTTGAGAAATTATCAGCTGAACGTAAACGTTTACAAGCTGATGGTAAGCTACCTAAGTGGTTTACTACTATGGGCTGGCAAGCCTTCAAAGGTAAATATCTTTATCAAGCAAATACCTATGAAGAACAGATAGACCGAATTGTTGAGAATGTTGGGAAGTACTGTAAGAGTACTCCTGAATATTTTAAAGCTCGTTGGAAGCAAATGCTTATGGACAACCATGCGTATCTTGCAACTCCAGTCCTAGCTAACAATGGTACATCTAGAGGCTTGTCAGTCTCATGCTCGGGAAGTGTTATTGATGATAGCATTTATGGGTTTGGAGCAGCACGACTTGAAGCTGCTATACTTTCACAAGAAGGTTTTGGTACTAGTTCTTACTTGGGTGATATCCGAGCTAGAGGTGCTGGAATATCTCGTGGTGGTACTGCTGACGGCATCTTACCTGTCTTTAAAGATATGGTAATAGGTGCTGACAATGTATCACAAGGTGGTATTCGTCGTGGTGCTTGGGCTGGTTACATGGGTATTTCTCATGATGACTTTTGGGAAGTTGCTTTAGAAGTTCGCAACAATCCTGATGGCTCTAACGTAGGTTGGAACATTTACGATACAGATGTAGCTAAGCTTAATGCAGGTGATGAAGAACTTACCTTACGCTTCCAAGAGACACAATACCTTAAGTGTATTACTGGTAAAGGTTACTATTACTTCCCTGACAAAGTGGCTCGTGCACAACCTGATATGTACAAAGAACATGGACTATCTAGTAAAGCTAGTAATTTATGTACTGAGATTACACTACACGCTGATAAGAACCACAGTTATACTTGTGTCTTATCTGGTATGGTACTAACTACTTATGATGAATGGAAAGACACAGATGCAGTATTCTGTATGACTGTCTTCCTTGATTGCCTAGTAGAAGACTTCCTAGATAAAGCTCGTGACATTCGTGGACTAGAAGCGATAGTTGCTGGTACTGAGAAAGGTCGTGCTATTGGGTTAGGAGCAACAGGATACCATTCAGCTTTACAGCAACGTATGTTACCTTGGGGTTCTATGGATGCTCACTTCTTCAACATGTCAGTCTTTAAACATATACAAGAAGAGTCTTTAAAGGCTTCTCAGTTTATGGCTAAAGAATGGGGTGAACCTGAGTGGTGTGTAGGTCATGGTGTACGTAATACTCATAGAACTGCATTAGCACCTAACGTGTCTTCTGCTTTAATCTTTAACTCTGAGTCTCAAGGTTGCACTCCTTGGTACGGTAACGTATATCAAGAAGGTACTGCATCTGGCGATATGTATCGCATTAACCCAATGTGTGCCAAGTTGCTAGATAAGTATGGTCAGAACACCGAAGAAGTCCACATGGATATTCTTAATAATGGTGGTTCAGTACAACACTTAGACTTCTTCTCTGATTTAGAGAAAGAGGTATTAAAGACTGCCTTTGAGATTAATCAGATTGATATTATCAACTCTACATCTCGTAGACAGCCACGTATTTGTCAAGGTCAAAGTTGTAACGTATTCTTTGCCGCTGATGAAGATGAATCATACATTAGCTATGTTCACCAGTATATCTTTGAAGATGAAAACATGAAGTCTGCTTATTACTTACGTAGTAAAGCTGGCGTTGATGCTTCTAAAGGTGGCTGTGAGAATTGCGCTAGTTAACAAATAATTGGAGAAACCAATGCCAACTTACCAAGAAAAAGCCCATGCTACTGCTATCTATGGAGACATTAATGTAGAGTATCCTTTCTGTTCTTTACCAGAAGAAGCTGGCGAAGTAATGGGAAAACTTAATAAATATGTTCGTAAACATGATGTATTTATTGGGGATGCTGTTATGGCAGCTATGGATCCTTCACAAGAATGTGAAGAGAAATTACGTGAAGATGTAATAAAAGAGTTAGGTGATATTCAGTGGCAATTAGCTGAATGTTGTACCTTACTTGGCATTACATTAGAAGAGCTACAAGAACATAACTTAGCTAAAATAGCTGGTCGTGTTGCTCGTGGTACTATTGAAGGTGCTGGCGATGACCGATAACCTTTGTGACCAATGTGAATATGCATTTGCAACATGTAAAGCTTATAACCCTAAGTTTAGCATTCCACTTGATGATGTTATTGAGTGTGATGCTTACTCAGGCCCAAACAAAACAACTAACCCTAAACTAAATAGAGAATAATATGTCAACTACACCAACTGCAAAAAAGAAAGAAACATCAATTGAAACTCTGAAAGATGTTATCTTCATGTTTAGTTCAGTATCTCGACCTATCGAGCAACTGAACACTGATAACAAACCACCACTGTCAGACCCTAAATCACCTACCTTTGGATTAGAGTTCCACTCATTTGAAATTAAAATTCTTATTACTGAGTCTCGTTATAAGACTTTGAAGAAGAAATTCAAGGGTGCTAAGAACTTACCTAACGCCAAAGAGTTAGAGAAAGATGACTTACTTGAGAAATACGACTGCTTAAATGAAGCAGACCTTGATGATGATATGGTCTTAATCAAGTTCTCACAAAGCTGTCTTGTAGGCAAGCCAGATAAGAATGGTGTTCGTCGTGAGTCTTACCCAGTCAAACAAATTGGCATTAAAGGTAAAGTTCAAGACAAGAATGGTGTTACTATCGACCAAGATACTTCTCTTGGTAATGGCACTAAAGGTCACTTCCAGTTCCGTCCTGTAGATGGTACTAACGGACTTTACTTATACCCTCAACTTATTTGTGTTACAGATTTAGTTGAATATGTTGGTGGTGAAGCAGAAGAAGACTTAGATTCATTAGGCTTAGAAGAGCTTAGCGAAACTGACATGAATGAAGTTGCAGAAGAAACAGAAGCTGAACAAGCTGATGAATCAGATGCAGAAGAAGGTGGCGAAGAAGACCCAGTCTTTTAAGCTACTAAACAGATTGCCTATCCTTTAGAGGGTAGGCTTTCTTGTTCGTTATTTATACTAAAGGAGAAACCTATGACAACATATCTAGCAAAAACTAAAGATGGTAGAACTAAACATATTTCTGCGCGCAACTATTCAGATGCGTACCAACAAGCTACAGATTGGGCTGGCGGAGACATGTTGGAGAGTTTCCATGAAATTTAATCCTACCTTACCAAGTATAGTATTCGCCTTAAACCAAAAAACAGTAGAGGCTGATTTAGTCCTTATCAAAACCTTTTGTACTAGCTCTGACATTGCCAAACTTAAAAGTAAGTGGAATGGGAAAGAAGAAAACTCTTATCAAGTAAATACAAAAGAAATAGACACAGATAAATTCTTAAGAATTATTAAGTTGTGTGAACAAGAAGCTTACCTACAAGTTTTACTGTGTGGTAGGGTATATTTAGTTAATAGTGACTATCGTAAGTACTCTGGAGATATGGGTACATTTCAAACTGTATCTGGACTTGGTGACTTTAGTACTCAATGCCTAGAGACTGGAATGTGCTGGGAGGCTATGACATGAGCTTAGCAGATTTAGGGCTTACAGATGTAAAGAGTAAGACCTTACTAATTGATGGTGATATAGTTATCTACCAACCATGTTGTATATTCACAGATGACTCTGACCAGTCACGTAGAATGATAGCTAAACATGTCAACAACAAAATAGATAAAATGATGGAGGATGCAGGTTGCGATACTTACATACTCTTCCTAACTACTAAATTTAACTTTCGCGACCAACTTGTAGATGACTACAAAGCTAATCGTGATGAAACAGAACGCCCCGTTAACTTAGCTTGGACTAAGAGATGGGCAGTCAATAATCTTAACGCTCACTTCCACAAAGGCTTAGAAGCTGATGACTTACTCGGAATCCATATGAAGAAGGATAGAGTAATTTGGAGTCTTGATAAAGATTTAAGACAAATTGCAGGAGAACATCTTGATTACTACCCTAATCCAAAAGACCCTAAGAAAGACCTTGCCAGAGTTATTACTGTCACTAAAGAAGGGCACTTATTCCTTAAGAAGTGGGTTACTGAGGCTGGGAATGCTAGGAAGAAGATTGTGTTCAGTGGAGACATTGGACTCTATTTCCAAATGCTTATTGGTGATACTACCGATAATATCTTAGGCTGTGCCATACGTGAAGCTAGAGCGCCTAAGTCAGGACCGAACAAGGGAATCCTTGGTGAGGTCAAACGTCATGGTGTTGGCGAAATGGCTGCTTACAAGTTAGTTGTAAGTGCCATTATGTATAAAGGCAACAAAACAGCAAGTGAAGCAGTACTTGATATGGTTAAGGCTCAGTACTTTAAAATCTGGGGCGATGACTGGCAAGAACACCTTGAGACTCAAGCTAACTTACTATTTATGGTAAGGCTTCAACGAGGCGATATATTTCGTCGTTGGACTGTTGATGGTCGTAAAGAGTACTTTCATTTAGTTGAAGGTAAAATATTAACTGATGAGGTATTTCTAAATGACTATGCAACTAAGGGATAACCAAGTAGATACGTACCGTAAGCAGAAAGCAGCTAAGCAAAAGTATCGCTGCCCAATATGTTTAGGTTCGCTAGCTCATGGCATCAATGCCCTAGACCACTGCCATAAGAATGGACAAATCCGTTCTACCTTATGTACCTCATGTAATGTGGGAGAAGGTAAAGTTATGGCTGGTGTTAAGTTTAGAACTCCTATGGGTAACTTGGCATACAAAGACCCTGTAAAGTGGTTGCGTAACCTAGCCAATTACCTAGAACATCATGCCGCTAATCCATCTGGTGTCTTTCATCCTTCGTTTAATATGAAGACTGGTAAACAGAAGCCAGTTAAAAGAAAGACCTCACCAAAGAAGAAGACTATCAGAAAGATAGTTAAAGCTTTTTAATAAGAGAAACTTATGAATATATTTCAATTCCTAGGACTAGCTCCTAACCACCGCAACAACGAATCAAAGACTACTCAACTAGTTAAACACTGGGATGAAGTATCAGACATTCACAAGAAAGAAAGTAAACGTTTTGGCTTACAACTAAAGAAAGATGGAGTATGTTCTATCACAATCATTCGTGATGGCATGGCTTCTATCTGGTCACGTACTGCCAAGAGATTTACCAACACTAGCCAAATAGTTGAAATGATTAACACTATGAAGCTACGTGATGGCGTATACTTTGGTGAGTTAACTTGTGACTTAAAAGAAGTCTCATTAGAAGTACTTTCTGGTATTACTAATCCTAACCGTACTAAGGCTCTTGACTGTAACCAAGACCGCATTGCCAATAACCTTACCATGAACTTCTTCGATATGATTAGTATTGAGTCATTCATTGAAGGTAAAAGCCAAACCAAATTCCTTACTCGTTACAACCACTTAGTTGAACGTATTTATGGGGATGTGGTCACTCCTAAGTATGCTCCTGATTGTGTTAGGGTAATCAATATGTTACCTACCGACCAAACAGAAATCGATGGTTGGCTTGAAATTGCTGTCAAGAACGGTGAAGAAGGTATCGTTATTATAGACCTTGATGCTAATTGGGAAGCTGGACATAAAGGCTGGCGCAAGATGAAGAAGGTACGTGGTTGTGACTACGACTTACTTTGTATTGGCTACGAAGATGGCAAAGGTAAATCGAAAGGTTTAGTTGCTAACCTACTCTTTAAATGGAAAGGTGGCAAGACTATTAAGTGTTCTTTAGGTAAAGGGTGGACTCACCAGATGGCTAAAGAGATGTACGAAGCTGCTATCTTTGTTGATAACTGTCGAAGCGTACATACAAAAGGTATTAAAACTGCTATGGACTCTGACCCTGTTGGTAAAATCTTCCAAGTGTATGCACTAGAAGAAAGCAGTAAGGGTAAGTTACGCCTACCTAAAGTTGGAGAGCAACGCCATGACAAAAGTGAATCAGACGTTTAACGTCAAAGACTTCAAAGTACCTGTATTGATTGGTGGAGGTACTTATGGGTATCACAACAAAGATACTAATAAATTTAGTTGTACTCATGGGGCTTGGAGTTGCAAAATAAGCTTACTTAGTGAGGGTAGATGTAAGTTACATATGTCCCACATAAAAAGGTACATGACTTACCAAGTAATAGATTCTATCCCAGAGGATTTTATAAGATGACAAATAAACTATCTGAATGGGATGCAATGGAAGGTAATGATGAACCACTAGTCATCCCAGAACCCTTAACAGAAATTGAAGAAACAGAAGTAGTAGTTGCTAAGAAAGAACTACCACAAGTAACTAAAGTTGATAAACCAATATTACCAGCAATGGAAGAAGCACTAACAAGCTTATCTGGTGAACATGAGTTGATAGCACTCGCAATGCTAGAAGCTCGTGGTGATGTTGGTAAAGCTTCACGGTCACCTACTATATCACATAATGCTATGGCACTTAGGGCAGTCGTAAAGAATAATCCTGAGATACGTAGACGTTACCAAGAGTTGCTTACAGATGAACTCTTGGATAAAGGTCTACATGTTACCGAACGCATATTGAAGATGGTGGATTTACAAGAGAAAGCTATGGGCTGTACTGTAATGGTAGAAGGTCCAGATGGCATGGAAGAAATGGAAATGCCAGCTGACCCTAAAATGGTTATAGAACTATCTAAAGAAATCTCTCGCCTTATTGCAGAAGGTAAGAACCAAAACATGTCAACTAAAGCTGCTGTCATGCTGACTAGTAAAGAAGATGCTAAAGAAATTCTTGCACTCTTCCTTGAATCATAGGTGGCACTATGAGTCATATATCTAATCTTGACAGCCATGAAGTTGAGGTACTTAGAACTTACCTAGAGAATGACTTTGAAGAATTCTCTAAGTTCTGTTTTAAAATAATGACAGGTCAGAAACTCCTGCATGTAGATTACTATGTGATATTGTTTCATGCAATCCAGAAATTGATTGACCAAGAATGTAATCGTATGATTATAAACATTCCACCAAGGGCAGGTAAGACACTATTGATAAGTATCTTTCTGCCTTTGTTTGCTTGGGTGCGTAACCCTAGTGGTCAAACTATCTTAACTGGATTCAACTCAGATGTATTAGCTGAGTGTTCGGGTTATATTAGAACTATCATGTCAGACCCAGACTTCCAACGTGTGTTTCCTGATGTCGTTATCGACAACAATAAGAAGTCAATTGAAAGGTTAGGTACTATGAGTGCAGGAGTACTGCATGCTATACCAACAACAGGAAAGATGACAGGTAAAGGTTGTGGTGCGTTAGTAGAAGGATTTGCTGGTCTTATGGCTATTGATGATGTTATCAAGCCAGATGATGCGAACTCACCCACTGAACGTGATAAGATTAATAACCGATTTAGTAATACATTGTTAAGCCGTTTAGCAACAGAAACTACACCGCTAGCTATCATAATGCAACGCCTTAATGGTGATGATTTATGCGGCTACTTAATGAAAGGTGGCAGTAGTGACACATATGAATGGCTCAACATACCCGGAATTATCACTCCAGATACTGGGTCTGCGGAATGGTATCAGCAGCAAATAGAAGAGTATGGTTACACACATGTGAAGCCTATCCTCTATTCCTTGCCAGAGAGCGAGTATAGAACCTACGAAGAGAAGATGTTTGAAGGCAAGCTACAACTTGTTTCATCATTCTGGTCTATACGTAAGACTGCTGATACCCTGTTGGGATTACTTGAGAAAGACCCATACACATTTTATTCCCAGTATCAAGGGAAGCCAGTAAGTAAAGGTAAAGCTGCGTTGCAAGCTGACTACCTAGCTTACTATGGAGAATATGACCATAAGAACATTAGGTACACGTTCATGACTTCTGATACTGCTTCCACTACTAAGACATATTCTGATTATACAGTTGTGTGTTGGTGGGGAGTAACTAAAGCGAACGAGCTTATACTACTTGATATAATAATAGATAAGTGGGAAGTACCAGACCTCATACCAGCGGTAAGAGATTTCTGGAAACTTCATAAGAGATTTAACAGGGCAGAACCTACCATGAGTCCTCGGGCTATGTACATGGAAGATAAGTCTAGTGGATTATTCTTAAACCAACAATTTATTAAAGATGGGACAGTAAACGTCAAGCCAGTACCTCGTGATGGTACAGCTAACAATGACAAGTTTACTCGCTTTCTAAATACTATACCTTACTTCAAGTCTGGTAGAATATTAATACCGAGGAATCATAAGCATACCCCTTACATAATTAGAGAACTCTTAGGACAAAGTGAATACGGTTCAGCTACAGGTCACGATGATGTAGCAGACAACTTTGCTGATGCAGTTAATGTAGCTTTCGCGCAACAAAGCATGTCTTATGAGTCTTGGAACTAAGGAAAACTTTATGAGCCTTAAAACTCGTTTAGATGGGAGAAGCAAAGATAATAGCTTGCTTCACCTCAAAGACCGTGATGGCAATATCTTAGCAACCGTTAAGGTATTAGATAGCCAAAGCGTAACACTAGAAGTAACCACCATTGATAGTGTTTATATTGAAAAAGAAAATGGTTGGTCTTCTAAGAATAAATAGGAGGCTTAATGTCTTGTTCAGATATTGCAGAGTTTGATTTTTCTCTTTATAAAGGAGATGATGTAACTCGTAAATTTAGGTACTTAGCAAATGGTTCCCCAGTAGATATTACTGGCTACACCATAGTCTTTGAAACTAATATCGTAGAACTACAACAAGAAGCAGTGATAGCTGACCCACT
>LGVF01114815.1_pt1 | contig 11826 bp, 12 predicted proteins | sample 469901 | NCBI WGS metagenome assembly LGVF01 (sample SAMN03893561, study PRJNA290197) | marine sediment metagenome | material: sediment; isolation source: combined push core samples #3730, #5133, and #5579 collected at Hydrate Ridge | place: Pacific Ocean: Hydrate Ridge | reverse complement strand
AGAGAAAGAATATAAAAGGCGTATAAAATCATTAAGATCTTATACAAATATTATACGAGGAGGATTAGTTATGGTTGAAGTGACAATGGTAAATAATATGGAAGAATTTTTAGAGTATAATCAAATTATTAATTTATGTCTTGATCAAATGGAACATATTGGTTCACCTAAAACTAATATACAGATTATGGATGTTTTTAAACTTGCATTTAGTAGTAAGATGTCTAAACTTATGGTTATTAGTGAAATGAGTAATCCGATTGGTTTCGCGTTTTTTAATGTTAGTATTGGAATGGAAAGTTTAGGTAAGTATATTTGGCTTAATGAAATGCATATACATAGTAAGTATCGTGGCGAAGGGTATGGTTCAATCTTGTTTGAAGGAATTAGAAATTGGTGTAAAGATAATGAAATTCATCGTATAATGGGAATGATAGAAGAAACAGAAGAGCGAACACTTAGTTTTTATAAAAAACAAGGATGCGATATTTACCAAGAGAAAGTATTTTCAACTTATGATATTTAATACATAGTGATATTTAGAATAAGAAAAAGTTATAGAAATGCTAAGACATGAAAGGCAAGGGATAAAAACTATGAATGGAAAACTAGCACAAATAATTAAAGAAGTGGATGAATACGAAAGTATTAAAGAAGATTTAGATATTTATCAGAAAGACTATAATAAGAAGTTATTATTAGTAAAACATGATTTATATAGTACTAGGAATCTTAAAAATGTAGAAGGATATATTAGAATAAAGGAATTTACTAATTATATGTCTTTTAAATATAATAACTATTACCTATATATGAGAGAAAATGATAAAGAGTATTATTATATTAAAAAGATAGAGGGTAGTATTACTTTGTTAGTATTTGAAGACTTAATAGATGATGTGTTTGATATACTTGTTAAGTATGATAGAATAATGAAAATTAAAGATAATACATATGGTTCAGGATTTAGAGTACTTGCATGGACATATTTATTTATAATTGGATTTATGATATTTTTATTAATAATTCAGGAAGAACAAGGATTTATTCTATTCCTATTACCAATATTAATAATACCAATTATGTTATTTGCTATTGCAGATATATATAGAATGATTAATGATGTAAAAGAAGAAGTAGGATTAAAGCAGAATTAAGACAAAATAATAAAAGCCTAATCGGCTTTTTTTATTATTTTAAGATATCTTGGTTATTCAAGTCTAAGTATATAAACTAATGATTATAAAGATTTATAATATAGTGATTACTCGATAATCACTCACTTATTTAGAAAATGAGAAAATATTATTAAAATCATGATAGAATAGATATCATGATAGAATAGATGTAAAGAGGAGTGACATTATGTATCCATTTATACTTCCAGATATTTTCGGTTACACAATAGCTACATATGATTTAATCCTGATTACTGGTATCGTAATTATGGTGTTTTACCTTATTCATCGATTTGAAAAAAAGGATGGATTTACTCGTAAACAAACCAATCGATTAATCGTATTAATCAGTATAAGTTTAATATTTGCATTATTTTTCTCATACCTTATAGATGGGATTTTTCACTCTATTAGAGAAGGAGAATGGACTTTTGGTTCAATCAATTTCTTAGCTGGTTTAGTTGGTGGATTTGTCAGTTTCTTAATCTTGATGAAATACTTTTATAAAGATGAAAATAAAGATATGAAGAAGATTGCTAATACTGTTATCACTGGAGTGGTACTTGCACATGCGATTGGACGTATTGGATGTTTTTTTGCTGGTTGTTGTTTTGGGATTCCTACAGATTCTGTCTTAGGTGTTGTATTCCCTCATGGACACGCACATATTCTTTATCCAGAAACAGCTGTTTACCCAACACAATTATTTGAATCTGCATTCTTGTTTGGATTATTCTTCGTAATGAATAATGTAAAATTTTTCAAAAGTATTGAAGTGGAGACTTATGTTATTGGATATGGTATTTGGAGAATCCTAATCGAATTTATCCGTGGAGATGATCGTGGTGTATTATTCCCTTTATTTGAAACACAATACAATGTGTTCCCAACACCTGCTCAGTTTATTAGTGTCTTTATGATACTCTTTGGTATTTATCTGTTGTACAAGAAAAACAAACTGGTAAGTAGAGTTATTATTCATGATTGAAATTATTAATAACCAACTTGTATCAGTTATGATTCAAAACAGTTTTTTACGAATTATATTGGGAATTCTATTTGTTATTATGTTATTCCGTATGGGGTATGGTAAATTACTAAAGTTTAATAATCCTTATAAATCTTTACTTATTATTATTCCTGGAATTATTGTCGCGATTAACAATTTTCCAATTAGCGCATACTTTAATGGAAGAACATTACTAAGTGAACCGATTTATACTGTCTTTTTGTTTATGATAGAATGTCTTAGTGTTGGTTTCTTTGAAGAGATAATCTTTCGAGTTATCATTTTACTTTTTCTCTTACAAAAGTTACCTAAAACAAAAAAAGGTGTACTATTAGCAATTATTATTTCATCAGCGGTATTTGGACTCATACATGTAATTAATTTATTCTCAGGTGCATCGCTCAGTAATACATTACTACAGGTAGGTTATTCCTTCTTAGTTGGTATGATGTGGGCAGTTATGTATTTAAAAACAAATAACCTATGGTTCATAGTGATGTTGCACGCATTATATAACTTCTTTGGATCGGTTTTATTTGAACTTGGAACTGTAACAAATCGATATGATATCTTTACGATTATAATCACATCAGTTTTAGCAATCCTTGTTGCAATATACTCTGTTAAGTTGTTTTCTGAGTTATCGGAAAGACCACTTTCAATTTAATTAAATACTATGAGGTAACTTCATGCGAAGTTACCTTTTCTTTTAGATTGTTTCAAACCTGCCAAATCATGTCAAAATGTCATTGTGTATATCTAAAATGTATATTATAATTTAGGTGGAGGTGAAGGATATGTATAAATTAGCGGATCTTATTTTGATGTTTGGAATATCAGAAAGAACTTTAAGAAGACATATTAATAAAGGTATATTACTTGGAACAAAAGTGGGAGGAATATGGCACTTTGATGAGGAACAACTAAAAGAATATCTTAATAGTGGATTATCATTTGATGAATTAAAGAGAAGAGGTAATAGAGATATTATTGATTTCATTAATGACTCAAGAGATATTAGTATTAAGAATGCATGTTTGATTATAGATAAAAAAGAGATATCAACTTTAAAGAAAAATAAAATAGTAATGCATTCTAATAGTATTAAAAGCCCATTTGGATTTAAGTATCATAAATATAAACAATTTCATCGATTTGTTTTAATTGGGGATATTGAAAGTATTACTGAGTTCTCAAATTATATAAATACTATATAAAATAAAAACACCTTTTTAATAGGTGTTTTTTAGTTTATGATATAATAAAATTAAAAATAGAGATGGAGGTACTTCTTTTGAATGATATTATTTTTAAGAAATTTGAAATTACTGATGAACAAAAGAACTACTTATCTAGTAAAGATGAACTTTTTAAGAAGTTAATAAATGTTGTTGGAGATATAGAAAATCACTATATTCCAGATTATTTTACTGCTTTAGTTAATAGTATAATATATCAGGCAATTTCTTTTAAAGCTGCGACTACTATTTGGAATAGATTTAATGATTTAGTAGGAAGTGTTAGATATGAAAGAATACTATCTATTAGTGATGAGGAATTAAGAGTGTGTGGATTGTCTAAATCAAAAACAAGTTACATTAAGAATATAGCTAATGCATTTAAGAATAATGAAATTAGATTAGATTTTGACAGTATGAGTAATGAAGAAGTTATTAAAGAGTTAATTAAAATTAAAGGAATTGGTAACTGGACAGCTCAAATGTTTTTAACATTTTCTCTTTTTAGAAAAGATATTATTAGTTATTCAGATTTAGCAATAAGAAGAGGAATTGAATGGCTTTATGAAATGGATCATGAATTAACTATTAAAGAGTTTAATGAGTTTGAAAAGAAATTTAGTCCATATAATACTATTGCTTCACTTTACTTATGGGAAATAACACTTAGAAAGCTATTTGATATTGAATCAATAAATAAGGTATAATTATACTGGATTAATTAGAAGAAGGAGGAGAAAGATATGATTATTATATATGTAGCACTTATAGCGTTCTTCTCGGGTTTGGTAAAAGGAACGAGTGGATTTGGCTCAAGCTTAGTTGCGGTTCCTTTGCTTTTATTAATATATCCTAAAACAGAGGTAGTAGTAATGATGATTACCTTTAATGTTATTCTTAATACATCTTTACTTTTCGAGAATAAAAGTTTTGATATTAAGATACTTAAAGATGTTTGGGTAATTGCTTTGTTTGGAATTGTTTTTACCTTTATAGGGTTATTCTTCTTAATGGATATGGATGATAACTATATTAAATATTTAGCTGCGGTATTAATATTACTAGCTATATCAAATAGAGTATTTGATTTTAAATTTGAGTTTAAAGATAATTTTATAAATCAAGCTATTACCGGTATTTTTAGTGGGCTTGGTAATGGTGTCGCAACGATTGATGGACCTCCTGTGGTATTCTTTCTAACAGGGATTAGAGCTTCAAAAGCTAAGTTTAAGAGCACACTCGCTTCTTATTTCTTATTCCTTGGAATTGTGAGTGTAGGGATGTTAGTGATCAATATGGAATATAGTGTTGATATTTTATTAAACACGGGTTACATCGTAATTTTTGGGGTGTTGGGAGTAATTAGTGGTATGAAAGTAAGTAGTAGATTAAATGAAGAAAGATTTGAAAAAGTTATTATAGTTTTATTGGTGTTGATTGGAATATCAATGTTTGTATTTTAAAGTGAGAAAGAAAGTTATTTAATAATTATAGAATAATTGGTATAATTATAATACTGAATATATATTAGATGAAGAGGGAGGATTAAAATGGATAATATTAAACAAGCTAGAACAATGATTGATAAAGAGTTGTTTTTAACAAAGTTTTTACATATTCTTTTTGGATTTTTTGGACTATTTATGATTGTTGCTGGAATTAGATTTTCATTTGCATTAGTTTTTCTTGGAATAATATATTATGGATTAGTTTATTTAGCTTTAAGTGCTAGAAGAGAAACTGCGAATGCCATGAAAAATATTAGGAGATATTTATCTGTGGATATAGATAAAGCATTATCTTTACTTGAAAGTGAAGTTAAGTTTTTAAATGATACAGTAAATGCACCTAAGTCAGAAATGGATATTCATTCTTTAAATGCTACTAATGAAGGTAAAGCGATGAGAGCGAGTAGAAGAAATGCTATCGCACTTGGGAAAAGATTAACAAAGTTTACTAGAATGAGAGATTTAGTTCGTGATAATGTTCGTAGTATAAATAAAAAAGAAGTTACAGCTTGGGACGAATAAAATAAAATGACATCTAATTTAGATGTCATTTTTTCTTTTAATGAAAGTAAGAGAAAAAAATGATATTATTAAATTATCTAAGGTATGTATTTTTGAGGAAGTAATAAATTAGGAGATAATTATGGAGGCTATGTTATATAAACCATTAACTAAATTAAATGTGAAGTGTCTTGTTTGTCGTCATTATTGTGTTTTAAAGGATGGACAAAGAGGGATTTGTGGTGTTAGAGAAAATAAGGCTGGAACAATGCATGTTTTGAATTACGGAAAAACTGTGGCAGCTAGTATTGATCCTATTGAAAAGAAACCAATACATAACTATATGAAAAAATCAAATACTTATTCATTTGCAGCTGTGGGATGTAATATGGATTGTCCTTGGTGCCAAAACTATTTAATTTCACAAAGTCCAAAGCCCTATAAACATATTGAAGGGATGTATATAACTCCTGAAGAACATGTTTATAAAGCAGTACATTATAGATGTCCTTCTATTTCTTATACATATTCTGAACCTACTATTTTTCTTGAATATGCATACGACACAATGAAACTAGCAAAAGCTGAAGGACTTAAAAATATTTGGGTTACTAATGGGTATATGTCAAAAGAGACTTTAGATTTAGTATTGCCTTTCTTAGATGCGGTTAATGTTGATTATAAAGGTCAAAACGGATTATATGAAAAATACTCTTTAGGTAATGCACAAGCAATACTTGAAAATATGAGGGTAATGAAAGAAGCAGGTGTTCATCTTGAAGTAACTACATTAGTTATTCCTGGATTAAATGATAAGCCTGAAGATATATTAGAAATAGCAAATGATTTAAAAACATATGTTGGAGTAGATACACCTTGGCATATTTCAAGATTCTTCCCAGCTTATAAAATGAAAGATATTCAAGTTACACCAAAAGATACATTATTAATAGCAAAAAAAATCGGACAAGATGTTGGATTTAAAAATATATATTTAGGAAATATATAAGTATGAAGGAGGTTTTAAAATGTCAATTATAGCGTCATTTATAGTTCCTCATCCTCCATTAATTGTTCAAGAGGTAGGTAAAGGGGAAGAACTTAAAATTCAAGATACTATTGATGCATACATTAAAATCTCAAAAGAGATAGCACAAATTAAACCTGATACAATAATTATTTCATCACCGCATGCTCAGTTATATGCGGACTATTTTCATATCTCACCAGGTGTTGTAGGTGTTGGGAATCTTAGTCAGTTCGGAGCGTATGATGTAAAAGCTAAGGTAGACTATGACAGATCATTAATAAGACTAATTACAAAAGAGGCAGATATACTTGGAATGCCAGCTGGTATTGAAGGAGACTTAAATCCTTCTTTAGATCATGGAACAATGGTTCCTTTATATTTTATTAATCAATTTTATAATGAATATAAATTAATACGTATTAGTCCATCAGGACTAACTCCAGTTGAACACTACAAGTTAGGTAAATTAATTCAATCAGTTATACCAAAAGATCAGAAAGTGGTTTGGGTAGCTAGTGGTGATTTATCTCATAAGTTAAAAAAACATGGTCCCTATGGACTCGCAAAAGAAGGACCAATCTTTGATAAAGAACTTACTGAAGCTTTAGCTGTTGGTGACTTCTTAAGACTATTAACTTTTGATCCACACTTGGTGAGAAAAGCAGCAGAATGTGGTCTAGGATCATTTACGATGATGGCTGGAGTGCTTGATGGATATCAAGTTAATTCAGAACTGTTATCATATGAAGGTCCATTCGGAGTTGGATATGCTGTCGCTAAATATGAAGTATTAGAAAAAGATGATTCTAGAAAATTTGATGAAATTTATTCATCAAATGAAAAAAAAGAAACTGATTCATTAAGACATAAAGAAGATCCTTATGTTAAGTTAGCTAGAGAATCTTTAGAGTATTACGTAACACATCATAAGAAGATGAAGATACCAGATAATCTTATTGATGAATTAGTTAATAATAAAGCAGGAGTTTTTGTTTCTATTCATAAAAATAATTATTTAAGAGGGTGTATCGGAACAACAGGTTCTACTACTAGAAGTACTGCGCATGAGATTATTCAAAATGCGATAAGTGCCGGAACTAGAGATCCACGATTTGGTAGAGTAAAGAAAAAGGAATTACCTTACTTACAATATAAGGTGGATGTATTATTTCCACCCGAACCAATAAAATCGTTTAGTGAATTAGATGTTAAGAGATATGGAGTTATTGTATACCAACAATATAAATCTGGATTGTTATTACCAAATCTAGATGGAATAGATACTATTGAAGAACAAGTAAGAATTGCATTACAAAAAGCAGGTATTAACGATAATGAAGAATATAAAATGGAAAGATTTGAGGTTATAAGACATAGTTAAAACTAATGGGAGGAATTATAAATGGGACATAATACATCTAGAAAAGGGTATGACAAGTTAGTTACAAGATTAAATAAGTTTCCACAAGGTGCACCACCTTCTGAAAGCTTATATAAAATTTTAAATGTAATGTTTAGTGAGGAAGAAGCATTACTTGTTTCTAAATTACCTATTAAGCCTTTCACAGCTAAGGTAGCTAGTAAGGCTTGGAAGAAAAGTGTTGAAGAATCAAGTGTGATTCTTAATGAGTTAGCTTCAAGGGCTTTATTAATTGATGTTGAAGTTAACGGGAATGCAACATATTCTTTACCTCCACCAATGGCAGGATTCTTTGAGTTTTCAATGATGAGGGTTGGTGGAAAATTAGATCAAAAAGTACTTGCTGAATTGTTTCATCAATATATCAATGTTGAAGATGATTTTGTGATGGAGTTATTTACTATGCCTATGTCTCTTGGGAGAACTTTTGTTCAAGAAGAGACTGTTGAAGATAAGAGTTTATATGTACTTGATTATGAAAGAGCAACAGAAGTAATTAAGACTGCGTCTCATATAGGTGTTGGAACTTGTTACTGTAGACATAAGAAAGAACATGTAGGGGAAGCATGTGATGCACCTATGGAAATATGTATGACTTTTAATAATACTGCGGATTCATTAATTAAGCATGGATATGCTAAAAAGATTACTGAAGAAGAGTGTTTAGATTTACTTGCTTTAGCTAAGAAACATAACTTAGTACAATTTGGTGAGAATGTACAAAACAATGTAGCATTTATCTGTAATTGTTGTAGTTGTTGTTGTGAAGCTTTGGTAGGTGCTAGAAGAACTGGATTTGCACAATCTATTAGATCAAATTTCATAGCGAATGTCATTGATGAATTATGTGTTGGATGTGGGAAATGTATTGAAGTATGCCCTATGGAGGCTTTATCTTTAATATCTAAACATGATGTTAAAAAGAATAAAAAGATAGCAATTCTCACTCCGGAGAATTGTATAGGATGTGGAGTATGCGTTAATGTATGTCCAACTGATGCAATAGAAATGAATACACGTGATAAAAGAATACTTACTCCAATAGATATAACTCATAGAGTAGTAATAGAAGCTATTGATGCGGGTAAATTACATAATTTAATTTTTGATAATCAAGCTCATTTTAATCATAGAATTTTAGCTGCTATATTAGGAGTAATTCTTAAACTACCTCCTATTAAACAAATAATGGCAAGTGATCAAGTTAAAAGTAAGTATTTAGTTAGGTTAATTGAGAGAAAAAGAGAAAAGAAATAGAAGTAAAGTAAAAAGACTATGGATCTAATCTCATAGTCTTTTTAAGTATTTACCACAACATAGTTATAATGTATCGAAAATACATCTTTTTTTAAGATTTCTTATGTTATAATTCACCTAAAAGAGCTTGGATGACAGGAGTTGAAGATATGGATAATATAATATCGTTATCAATAATAGGATTATTTCTAGTACTAATAATATCTGTTGGTGTTTTAGCAGGTAAAAAAACAAAAGATGCAGATGGCTATTTAGTAGCTAATAGAAGTAGTGGTTATTTTCTAATTGTTGGGACTCTTTTTGCTACTTTTTGGGGTGGTGGAACTGTTCTTGGAGGTAGTGGTGCTGCTTATAACGATGGTGTTATAGGAGTTATTGAAGATCCTTTTGCAGCTGGGCTTGCCTTAATATTGGTAGGTGTTTTCTTTGTTAAGACACTACGTAAATTAAATTTAAAATCTATTGGTGAATTATATTATCGTAGATTTAATAAAAATGTTAGTTATAGTGCAAGTGCATTAATGATTCCTACATATGTCATTTGGACAAGTGTTCAATTACTTGCAATTGGGAAAATAACTAATGTATTGTTTGGTGTTAATTTCATGCTGGCATTCTTACTAGGTGCAGTAGTTGTTATATTATATACAGTTTTAGGTGGAATATTAGCTGTTGTTTGGACAGATGCTATTCAAATGATTATTATTTTTATTGGGTTAATATTAATAGTTTTTGTTGGTGTAAAAGCAGTTGGTGGAATGGAAGTAATTTCAGTAAATACACCAGATAACTATTGGAACTTCTTTCCAAATAAAGATAATGGTGTTTCATGGATAGCTTACTTCGCAATGTGGATAGGAATGGCACTAGGAAATGTACCTTCTCCAGATATTGCACAAAGAGCATTTGTTGCTAAAGATGGTAAAACTGCTCAAAGAGGAATGATTACTGCTGGATTAATGTATTGGACTGTTGGACTAATCCCTATTTTTATAGCATTAATTGGTATAACAATGGTTAATACAGGATTATTAGATTTAAATGCAATTGCTAGAATATCAGAAGATAGTGAATTAATGATTCCTTTGTTAGCTAAAGAATTACTTGGACCAATTGGACTTGGAATTTTTGCGGGGAGTTTAATTGCTGCAGTATTATCAAGTGCATCTACTAGTTTATTCGCAACTGCAGTTTTAATGTCAAACGATATATATAAACCAATATTTATGAAGAAAAATAATGATAAAAAACTTGTGAATGTTACTAAAATTTCAGTTGTTATTGTTGGTATTTTAGCGATATTAATTGGTCTAGTGTCAACCAATCTTTATGATTTAACTATTTTTGCCTTTACACTACTATTTGGAATCTTATTCTTCCCATTTATTTTTGCACTAAAATCAAAGTGGGTAAATTCATATGGAGTATTAGCGGGAATGTTTGCCGGATTATCAGTAAATTTAATTGGAGCATTGATTCAAGGAACGATTATTCCTGAACCTTGGGAATTCTACACCTTAGTACCAGCATCGGTTAATTTACTTACAATTATTATTGTTACTTATTTTACAAGAAACATTGATAAGCCTACACCACTTGAGGAGATATATTACAAATGATTAAACATTTTATCGATATTAATAGTTTAAGTAAAAAAGAGATTTTTGAGATAATCGATTTGGCAATCATGTTTAAGAAAGCAAAAAAAGATGAAGCAATCCCACAGATATTAAAAGGAAAAAGTTTGGCAATGATATTCGAACTTCCTTCAAGTAGAACTAGAGTAAGTTTTGAAAATGCAATGACATTACTGGGTGGACATGCCTTATATTTAAAACCAGGAGAGATTCATCTAGGATCAAGAGAAATTCTAGAAGATACATCAAAAGTCTTATCAAGACTCTGTGATGGAATATTTATGAGAGCATGGGAACACAATAGTATTATTGAATTATCTAATCATGCTACAGTTCCAGTATTTAACGGACTTTCTGATTATAATCATCCCACTCAAGCACTTGCTGACGTGATGACTATTATTGAAAACATAGATAAAGATATTAAAGATATAGATTTAACATTTATTGGCGATAGAACTAATGTATGTAATAGTTTATTGAATATTTCAATGAAACTAGGAATGGGATTTAAGCAAATTGGACCTAAAAAATACCATATGAAAAAAGAAGTAATTGAAGAAGCTGTAAAAGCTAATCCTAAATATAAAAAATCTATATTGATTACAGATAATATGAAATATATAAAAGGGACCGATATAATCTATACTGATTTATGGTGGTGGATTGATCAAGAAGTAGAAAAGGAAATAAGGAAAAATGCATTTATGGATAAATATCAGGTTAATATTGAGAAATTAAATAAAACAAAAAATCCAAATATAAAATTTATGCATTGTTTACCAGCTAACAGAGAGATGGAAGTTACATCTGAAGTATTAGATGGAGAGAATTCATTAGCATTTATGCAAACTGAAAACAGATTATACATTCAAATGGCATTATTAAGCCATTATATGTATCAACAGAAACAACTTTCTTCAGATGAAACTATTAAAAAACATAAAGAAGATATTTATGATCAATTAAAAAGAATGACTAAAATTTGAAGGCACTGAAAAAGTCTATGAGAAATCATAGGCTTTTTATATACAATGAAGAAAGTTAT
>LGVF01043406.1_pt1 | contig 11826 bp, 12 predicted proteins | sample 469901 | NCBI WGS metagenome assembly LGVF01 (sample SAMN03893561, study PRJNA290197) | marine sediment metagenome | material: sediment; isolation source: combined push core samples #3730, #5133, and #5579 collected at Hydrate Ridge | place: Pacific Ocean: Hydrate Ridge | reverse complement strand
TGCTGTTGCCGTTGCTGTTTTTGGTGATCTCAAAGACCGTGTACGTTACACTCCTCTTACCGCCAAAACCAGATTTACAGCTCTTCAGTCAAAGGAGATTGATCTTCTCACCAGGAACGCGACACAAACACTTGGCAGAGATACTTCTCTCGGCCTCGACTTTGTCCAGGTAAACTACTATGATGGACAGGGTTTTATGGTTCCCAAGGCTCTTGGAGTCAAAAGTGCAAAAGAGTTAGGTGGGGCAACCGTATGTGTCCTTCCCGGTACCACCACTGAGCAAAATGCTGCGGATTTTTTCAGATCAAATAATATGGACTGGAAGACAGTGACGATTGAATCAACAGCTGAACTTTCTCAAGCCTTCTACGCTGGACGCTGTGACGTGATGACTTCTGATGCATCTCAGCTCGCCGGTATACGTGCAAGTTCCCCTAAACCTGACAGTTATATGATTCTTCCGGATATTATCTCTAAAGAACCCCTGGCCCCGGCAGTTCGTCATGGCGATAATCAGTGGAAAGATATTGTTAATTACTCTGTTCTGACAATGATTAATGCCGAAGAGTTTGGCATTACTTCTAAAAATGTTGATGAGATGGCTAAGAGTAAAGATCCAAAAATCCAGCGTTTTCTCGGTGTTACAGCCGGTAACGGAAAGGCTCTGGGACTTGACGAAAAGTTTGCCTACAATATTATCAAGCAGGTAGGAAACTACGGTGAAGTTTTTGAACGCAATGTAGGTGTCAATACACCCCTTGGAATTGAGCGTGGTCTCAATGCCTTATGGACAAATGGTGGTTTGATGTACTCTCCTCCTTTCAAGTAGTAGAACCATAACCGTTTTTCTGAAACGGTTTGATTAAAAACCCATTCTGAATTCACAAGGTAGGATTCTTTCAGAATGGGTTTTTTGTTTTTAGAGGAACTGTTCTTTGAGATTGTTTGCAACATTATAGTTTCTCTATTATGCTGAGTACAGTTCATTCTGCCTGTCGTTTGAATTGCCCGGTCTCAGCACTGGAGATATAAACGATATTTCCTCTACGGTCATTAACTCAAAAAGCCTCAATGATCACGACTAACGAAAACCATGCAGCAAAAACCCGTTTCTGGAATGATGAGAAAACCAGGGGTATTATTTACCAGGTGGTGACAGCAATGCTGGTTGCCTTTATCGGCTATTATCTTATCTCTAATGTTCAGGATAATATGGCCAAGCAGTCCATTGCCAGCGGATTCGGCTTTCTTGAGAAGGAGGCAGCCTTTGAAATAGGTGAAAAATCCATTGAATATTCAGCTGCCGACAGTTACGGCCGCGCCCTTGTGGTAGGGGTGATCAATACCCTGAAAGTATCCCTGGTTGGCATGCTGCTGACAACTATGCTGGGCACGATAGTTGGAGTCTGTACTCTTTCATCCAACTGGCTTATATCGAAACTCGGCACTATTTATGTTGAGATTTTTCAGAATATTCCGGTCCTGCTCCAGCTTTTTTTCTTCTATGCGCTCTTTTATGAGGCTTTTCCGGGGCCAAGGCAGGCGCTTAGTCCGGTGGCCGGCCTTTTTATTTCCAATCGCGGCATTGATTTTGCCGTGCCGGCACAACATTTTGCCTGGTCATATGTGGTGGCAGCATTTCTTGCAGCATCTGTTATTGCCTTTTTTATGACACGTTGGGCGAAGAAACGTCAGGAGGGAACAGGACAGCAGTTTCCCTCGTTTTGGATCGGCCTGGGTTTGCTTGCAGGTCTTCCACTTCTCACCTGGGTGGTGTGTGGTGCACCGACTGAACTGGATATTCCCGCCCTGAAAGGGTTTAATTTTCAGGGAGGCCAGAATATCAGCCCTGAGTTTTCTGCCCTGCTTTTTGGTCTGGTCCTCTATACCGCTTCCTTTATTGCCCAGATTGTTCGGGCCGGCATCCAGTCCATCAGCCATGGTCAGTCAGAGGCTGCCATGTCCATCGGCTTAAAGACTAAACATGTGCTGTCACTTGTTATCTTTCCTCAAGCTTTACGGGTTATCATCCCACCTTTGACATCTCAATTACTGAACCTTACAAAAAACAGCTCACTGGCTGTTGCCATAGGGTATCCGGATTTCGTGCAGGTGGCTGGAACTACCATCAATCAGACCGGGCAGGCTGTTGAGGGTGTAGCTCTGATGATGCTTGTATATCTGACGCTCAGCCTGCTTACTTCAGTCTTTATGAACTGGTATAATAAAAGAATTGCAATCATTGAACGGTAACGTGTATGAGCACAAATTCTGAAGTCGCAGATATAAAACCGCCGGCAATAAATGTTGGTGTGTTGGGCTGGGTGAGAAGCCATCTTTTTAATGGTGCTCTTAATACTATTGCGACAATAGTTGTACTCCTTGTTGGCATGAAGTTCATCCCACAGTTTATCCAGTGGGCCTTTATTGACAGCGTCTGGTTCACCAGTGGCAAGGAGTGTCACGAAGCCACAGGGGCCTGCTGGTCTGTGGTGACACAGAATATCCGTTTTAATGTGTTTGGTTACTACCCGTATGAGCATCAGTGGCGGCCCCTGGTTGCCATGATTATTCTCGTTTCAATGCTTGTTTACAGCAGAGACTGGAAGAAATGGAATCGCCGGCTGGGTTACATCTGGCTCGTCGCTCTCTTTGTTATGGGGCTCCTGATGAAGGGTGGACTTTTTGGCCTGGTTTCTGTTGAGAGTACAAAATGGAGTGGCCTGCCTCTGACGCTGCTGCTCTCTTTTTTTGGTATCCTGGCATCCTATCCTCTGGGGGTTGCGCTGGCACTTGGCCGTCAATCCACAATGCCTGTCATCAAAGCATTCTCAGTTGTTTATATTGAACTCATCAGGGGGGTACCCCTGATAACAATGCTCTTTATGTCATCGGTCATGTTTCCTCTGTTTCTGCCTGAAGGGGTTACAATTGACAAGGTGTTAAGGGCCCAGGTAGCCATTATCATATTTACTGCGGCATATGTTGCCGAGGTAGTTCGTGGCGGTTTGCAGGCTATGGACCAGGGGCAGTATGAAGCGGCAGAATCCCTTGGATTGAATTATTTTCAGAAGATGAGGTTGATAATTTTGCCCCAGGCACTGAAGATTGTTATTCCACCTACTGTCGGGGTATTGATTTCTGCATTTAAAGATACATCTCTTGTGGTAATTATTGCTCTATACGATATCCTCAATACCACAAAATCCATTCTCAATGTGCCGGAATGGACAGGTTTCAGTACAGAAGCATATATTTTTGTTGCAAGTATTTACTTTGTATTCTGCTTTTCGATGTCACAGTACAGCAGATATGTTGAGTCAGAGCTGGAGTATAAGGCGGAAGAAAAATAATTGTCACAATATCCTGAGGAAGAAAGGTCAATGAATACAGAGCAATTACAGGAAAATAATGATACAGCCGATGGACAACCGGTTATTGAAATCATCAATATGCATAAATGGTTTGGTGATTTTCATGTATTAAAGGATATAAATCTTCGGGTAATGCCCCAGGAAAAAATTGTTGTTTGCGGCCCGTCCGGTTCCGGTAAATCAACGGTGATTCGCTGTATCAACCGGTTGGAGGAGCACCAGCGTGGAAAGATAATTGTCAATGGAACAGAGCTGAGCCGCGATCTGAAAAATATTGAGAAGGTACGGGCAGAGGTGGGTATGGTTTTCCAGCACTTCAATCTTTTTCCTCATCTGACTATCGTGGAAAACCTGAGTCTGGGGCCCATCTGGGTCAGAAAGATGCCGAAGAAAGAAGCGGAAGATCTGGCCATGCATTATCTGGAGATTGTCCGTATTCCTGAACAGGCCAAGAAGTATCCGGGACAGATTTCAGGGGGACAGCAACAGCGGGTTGCTATTGCCAGGAGTCTCTGTATGAAACCGAAGATTATGCTTTTTGATGAGCCCACATCGGCGCTTGATCCGGAAATGATCAAAGAGGTTCTCGATGTTATGGTGAATCTGGCGGAGGAAGGGATGACCATGATAGTGGTGACCCATGAAATGGGATTTGCCAAGACCGTTGCAGACAGGGTTATTTTTATGGACTATGGCGAAATAGTCGAAGAAAATGAACCTAACGAGTTTTTTGATAACCCCCAGCATGAGCGTACCCAGCTCTTTCTCAGTCAGATCCTCTAATTATTTTGGGCTCTGGTATTTTACAGGGCCCAATACCTTCCATAAATGTCATTTCTCCTGATATGCGCTTTCTGCGCCTGCACTGTCACAATCTACTCTGCTGTTGAGCTGATCCTGGGATTGAGAGAAATGGTCAACCTGGGCGATGTAGAGTTGTGTTCAGGGAGTGACAGCCCGAGGGTTTCAATAATTGTGCCGGCCTGCAATGAGGAGGACAATATTGAAAAAGGACTGTTGTCACTGTTATCACAGTGCTATGAGAATCTGGAAATAATTGTTGTTGACGACCGTTCAACTGATTCAACTGCGGATATTCTTCTTCGCATGGGTAGCAGTTATCCTCAACTTAATGTTCACACGGTTACTGATCTGCCGGAAGGGTGGATGGGGAAAAGCCATGCCCTTTCTGTCGGTGCCTCCCTTGCCACCGGGGAGTATCTTCTTTTCACCGATGCGGACACAATTATGGAAGAAACAACAGTTTCCCGGGCAGTGCATTATATGAAAACCCGGCAGGCTGATCACCTTACACTCCTCTTTAGAAATTCTTCTCAAAACTGGCTGCTGGATTGTTTGATTTCAGATACAGGATCGGGGCTTCTGCTCATGTTTAAACCATGGAGGGTGAGAGAGAAAAAGAGCAGATTTTTCATCGGGGTAGGGGCCTTTAATCTGTTGAAGAGTTCTGTTTATAGAGCGATTGGCGGACATGAAACGATTCGAATGCACCCCATTGATGATATGATGCTGGGGAAAACCATTAAAAAGCATGGGTACAGTCAGGAGTGTCTGCTGGCCGGCGATTATGTTCATGTCCCCTGGTACGATTCTGTTTCGGCAATGATAAACGGCTTAATGAAAAATATGTTTGCTGTTGTTCATTACCGGCTGTCACTCATTCCCTTTCTTCTTATCGGTGTTACCATCGTCTCAGTGTTCCCTTTATGGGGAATGATTTTCGGCTCCGGGTATATCCGGCTATTCTGCCTGATCGCATTTGGTGTACGAACCATGCTTTTTTGCGGAGGGATGAAATACCAGGGGTTGCCTGTATGGTATGTGGTCGGGAGTCTGTTTTCACCCTATATAACACTCTATATAATAGTCAGGTCAACTATGACTACTCTAATCAAAGGTGGCATTGAGTGGAGGGGGACCGTCTACTCCCTTGATGAAATGAAAAAGTCTGAGCCGTTTCTTTTCTGAGCCGATAATTTTTTTCGACTTTTGAAGAGATGATCTTACATTATCTCGACCATCAAAGAACAGGCATAAGCTTCATCCCCTCTTAAAACAAAGGAATATAGAGTGAATATAAGAAAAATTACATCTATGACCATGTTCATCTCTTTCATTTTACTGGTGCTAACATCGGTCATTCTCTACATTGTCCCGCAGGGTCGAATCGCCTACTGGGCTGACTGGCATCTATGGGGGTTGACCAAAACCGAGTGGAGTAATCTTCATATCAATCTTGGTTTTCTTTTTCTTTTTGCCGGATTCCTGCACCTGTATTACAACTGGCGCCCGATAACCGCTTATATGAAGAATCGGGCCAGGGAACTGAAAATATTCACCCCTTCTTTTAATATTGCCATGCTTCTTACTCTTATTGTGGGGGTTGGGACATATCTTGAGATTCCTCCGATGAGTAGTGTTATCAACCTCGGTGAGTCCATTAAAGATTCGGCCGCAGAAAAGTATGGTGAACCACCATACGGTCATGCAGAACTGTCATCCTTAAAGCTCTTTTCCAAAAAGCAGGATCTGGATCTGGATCAGGCGGTTGAACTTCTCAAAAAAGCAGGAATACAGTTCAAGGACGGTAAAGAGACTCTTGCCGCAATTGCATCTGTCAATAGACTGAGCCCACAGGATATCTATAATATCATAAAACCGGCAGTCAGCAGCAGTGGGGCAGCTGAAAGGGGTAATTTCCCTGACTCACCTATGCCTGGCTTTGGCAATATGACTCTTGGTGCAATTTGCAGCCAGTATAATCTTATGTTCCCGGTTATCCGTCGCGGCCTTGAGGAGAAGGGTGTGAACGCTGATGCTGAAATGACCATCAAAGAAATTGCTGCGGCAAATGAAAAGGATCCAATGGCGATTTTTGAAGATATTCATGGTGTGGCAAATGAAAGCTCCAAACCTTAATGACTATGTACTTGTTGAGGTATCTTTTGGTACGGCTCCTTTCCTGTCGTCCTCTTAAAACCTGTTTTTCAATTAATTGCCCGTCTGAGAAAAGGAGTTCTTTATGAACCTTGTTTACCTTTGTCCCCAGTTCCCGCCCAATTTTATTCCTTTCTGCAGCTGCCTTAAGGCGTTGGGGATAAATGTTCTCGGCATCGGCGAGGAGTCTGCTGAGGCCCTTTCCCCGGAAGTAAGCGATTCCCTGACCGAATATTATATGGTCGAGAACCTTCATAATTACGATTCTCTCCTCAAGGCTTGTGGGCATTTTACCCACCAGTACGGCAAAATCGACCGCGTTGAATCCCATAACGAGTATTGGCTGGCCACCGATGCCAGGCTTCGTCAGGATTTCAATGTCACGGGGTTGAAGCCTGCTGATATGAAGTTTATGCGACGTAAATCAGGGATGAAGGAGGTCTTTCGGAGGGCTGGTATCAAGGTTGCGCCCGGTAAGGTTGTTCACACCCTGACTGAGGCCGAGGAGCTTATCGAGGAAACAGGTTACCCGGTTGTCGCCAAACCGGACGACGGGGTTGGCGCTCTTGACACCTTCAAGATTCATAACAGGGAAGAACTCCTCTCCTTTATTGAGCAAAAACCGGCTCACGATTATATAATGGAGGGTTTTATTAATGGTACAATCTTTACCTTTGACGGCCTGACGGATCGAGACGGCAATATCATTTTCTGTACTGCCCATACGTATAGCCAGGGGATCATGGAGGTGGTCAATAACGAGGATCATGTCTTCTATTATTCACTGAAAAAAATCCCCGGAGAGCTTGAAGAAGTAGGCCGCAGGGCTGTTTCCGCCTTTAAGGTCAAAGAGAGATTTTTCCATATCGAGTTTTTTAAGACTGGCCCGACTGACTATGTAGCTCTAGAGGTTAATATGCGGCCTCCGGGCGGCTACACCACAGATATGTTTAACTATGCCAACGATATCGACGTCTATGCTCTGTGGGCTGAAGTGGTCAGTGGCCGAACCGCTCCTCTCGAGTATGCGAGGAAATATCACTGCTGTTATGCAAGCCGTAAAAACCGTTTCAATTATGTTCACAGCCACGAGGCGATCATGGAACGTTATGGTTCCTCGATTCTGGAGGTCCAGTCGGTGCCGGGGGTTTTCAGTTCGGCCTTGGGTGATATCGGTTATATCTTCCGGACTGAAAATGAGCCTGAAATCATGGAAATAACCTCCTTTATCCATGAACTGTTAGATTCAGGAGAGGAGAGAGGGAAGTCTGTATGAGAACTGAATATCATTGCTGGCATAGTTCCCACCTGGGAAGGGATATGGAGCTCAAGGTCTACGGCCACTGGGGCGTTCCCTTTCTTATCTTTCCCTGTTCCAGGGGGCGCTTTTTCGATTACGAGACCATGGGCATGATCAATGCAATTGAGTCCTATATAGAGGCGGGAAAAATTAAGCTCTATACGGTGGACAGCATTGATGGTGAGTCGTGGTACAATTTTGCTGTTACCCCGGCAATGCGCAACAGCCGTCACGAGGCCTATGACCAGTATATATGCAATGAGGTTCTGCCCTTTATCCGGCGGGATTGCCAGTCAGATATGGGGGTTATGGTAAACGGGTGCAGTATGGGTGCATATCACAGCCTGAATTTCTTTCTCAAGCACCCGGAGCTTTGCCAGGGGGTGTTGGCCCTGAGCGGCTTATATAGGCTGGATCGTGCTGAATTCGGTCTTGCCCCCGGGCAGGTGAAGGATGTCTATTTCAACTCGCCAATAAGTTATCTGCCGGGTATTAACGATCCCAATCTGCTGGAACAGTACCGGCAGAAAACAATCATTATTTGTGCCGGGCAGGGTGACTGGGAGGATGAGGCGGTGGCAGATACCAGGACTGTGGGTGATCTGCTGGAGAGCAAGAACGCAGGAGCCTGGATCGATCTATGGGGTACGGACGTCAATCATGACTGGCCCTGGTGGTATCGCCAGATGAACTATTTCCTTGGAAAGCTCTACAGCTGATAATGGTTGGCTTCTCCATGGTAACAGTTCTCCTGCTACCTGGATTGACTGTACAGGCGATCCAAATAGAGGTAGCGCTCTGCTTGTTCAAGTCCCAGGTTAACTAAAGTTTAGTGCTGCAAATCTCCGCTTGCCCCTGAACTCAAACGTTTTGGCTAAAAATAGATAAGGAGCGAACAGTGGAAGATTATCGGCTATTGACAGACCTTCATAAAAATGCAAAGCGACAGGGGCCAGGCGGGGATGCGGAGACAGAAAAGGTTCTCAGCTTGGCTATGATAGATCGAGCAGCACCATTAAAAATTGCTGATATCGGCTGCGGCACGGGAGCTTCTACCATGTTGCTTGCTCGCCTACTACAAGCTCAAATCACAGCAGTTGACTTTCTACCTGATTTTCTTGAAGTACTTGAAGTCAACGCCAAACATATGGGCTTATCTGAAAAAATTACTACTCTTGCCTGTTCAATGGACAACTTGCCGTTTGCTGATGAGGAATATGACGTTATTTGGTCTGAGGGGGCGATTTATAATATCGGTTTTGAAAGAGGTGTAAAAAACTGGAGTCGATATCTGAAAGCAGGCGGACTACTGGTTGTTTCGGAAATTACTTGGACAACTGCATCACGCCCGTCAGAACTCCAGAGACATTGGGAGGGTGAATACCCCGAAATAGATGTGGCCTCTTCAAAGATAGGCGTACTGGAGAAGAACGGCTATTCTCCGATTGGTTATTTTGTTTTATCAGAGAATTGTTGGTTGGGTAATTATTATCGGCCTATGCAGGATAGCTTCAAGGATTTCCTTAACCGGAATGGCAATAGTGAAGGAGCACGCGCAATAGTCGAAGCGGAAAATCAAGAAATTGAACTGTATGAGAAATATAAAAGTCACTACAGTTATGGTGTATATATCGCAAGAAAGTTGGGTTAGCAAAAGCCATAACAAATCATTCCACTGGATTTCTNNATAAAGAAAAAGGGGTCAGGTTTATTTGTTGAGCGTGTGAGTCATGTGCTAACAAATAGTTCAGACCCCTTTTCATGCTTAACCGGTATCTCCTGCAATTACATTTCCAGCATGAAATGTCGGGATTTGATTTCGTATGCTGAGATAGTTGTTGGTCATTATTAATGGTTGCAGAACATCATCAATATGAGGAGCATCTTTTAAAACAAAGCCTTTGCCCAGATCACTGTTTTTCAAATTAGATGTAGTGACAATCATAAAGTTATCTGCCGGAACCTGTCCTCCCTCACCATATTCTTCTGTAATAATAAATGTCTTTTCATAAACAAGCACTTCATCGAGCCATCTCACCATTGGGGCTGGCATATTGAACCACATAATGGGTGTGACATAGATAACGGTTTCAGCCCACAGAAGCTTTACTACTTCTCTATCTACACTCCACGTATCTTTTGTTACATCGGAAATCTTTACGTTATGCCCCTTTTCTGTAAGGTTTTTTTCAGTCAAATATGCAAGAAAGCTATTCAACTGTCCTTTAGCATCAAAGATTGAGTAGCCGGCAGTTACAACTAAAATATTCATGCTCTCTCCTGTCATTATTGTTGGAATGATTGATTAAATATGCATTAAAATACTGTCCGGGCTACGTCGTGACTTAGGTAGTTTTTCATTATAGTCCTCCCGGGGGTGATGATAGCCAATTGCCAAAGCTACATCGCACTGATAGCCATCAAGCTCTTTTTTGAACTCCTCGTTGACTAAATCAGTATCAATGCCTTCCATGGGAGTTGAATCAATTTTAAGACGAGCTAAAGTGTGTAGAGTGTTTCCAAGAGCGAGATAGGTTTGTGCTTTTTTCCAGCTACTTGTGTTACCTGTCCCATCGGTATTAAGCTTGGCAAACATAAAACTACCAAAGGCACTCTCCCGGGACCAGAAGAAAAAAGAAAGAAAACCGGCTCACGATTATATTAATGGAGGGTTTTATTAATGGTGCAATATTTACCTTTGACGGCCCGACTGATCAAGCCGGCAAGATCATTTTCTGAAGTTTTCAACCTCTCGACGAGTGGCGTCTCTGTTGGAAATGTAAAAATAGGTTTTATCGCTGAAAAGAAAGCTGGTCTCACCCTCAGAGGTCGAATAGCGTGTTTCCTGATCATGCATTCCCTCCATACGAACAGTGACACCGTTGCGACCATGGCACAGCAGTTTGATCTTTAGATCGGGATAATGCAGGACGTATAATTTGTCACTATTCATTGAATTGTTATCAAAGTTTAAAATTTAAAAGATTATTCAGTAGTGTCGTGTCAATTTTTGAATGACAAAAGTGCGACATTTCAGGGTTGACATGACAGTAGTATTGTTGGCTTGGAGAAAGCAGATATATTATAGCAGTATAACTTCTCTGCACAAGGGAAAAGTAACTATTTACATTAGGGAATAGTTCGTATAAGTTCCGTATGTTATTCTGCGGACACTTTGCCGGCGGAGCATTATTAATCGGAAACCATTTAATTCAGCATTAAATGGTCATCAATATCAACCTGACTAAAGGAAAAACCAATGAAGAAAGCTATGATATCTGTATTCGGACTCGTTGCGACCGGATTGTTAGTCGCTGCACTTTGCGGTACTGCCGTTGCTCAGGAAAAACAGACAGCACGGTGTACCCTGACATATAAAATCGACAACATGCTCTCAGTCAATGCCGAGGGTCCATGCACGTTTTTTCAGACTGGAGATATTGTCAATGTTCAGGGTACAGTTGAGGAAAATGGACAAACATATATTGCCAACATCGACAACAGCAAAAACGAAGGGCTCCTGATTGGTGCTGGTACATTTACCCTTGCCCATGGCAAACTCACTAAGAACGAGTCGACTGAAGTTGTCTGGCCAAATGGCTATGTTTTAAAAATTATTTTGAAATAGGAACAAAAATTCATCCATCCGATGCAGACGGCAGTGACCGGGGCCGGATGGAGGTGAGGCTGCGTCAATTGACAAGTATGTTGAAGATCTTATTCAGATGATTGTCAGCAGCGACCGTATTGTATTTAACTTATTGGAAAAAATGCTTATTCTCAGACAGGCTCCTGGGTCACTTTGTACTTTTCCCTGAGCGTCTGAGAGAGCTGGTTTGTCAGGGAAAATGCCTTTTCAACGGTTACCCCTTTGTCGGGATTGATGAGGCAGCAGGTCGCAGGAGACAACATACTTCTGGAGATTATGTATTCAATATCCAACCCTTTTTTGCTTAAGTGCTTCCAGATTCCTTCCAGTTTCATGGCGAGAAAACCGAGACTTTCTGTTCCAAAAGCTTCAAAACCTGTCGGCACTATCCCCCATACCAGAACACCACCACGGTCAAGGAATTTTCTGATTGAGTCTGCGCAGGAAGAGAAGATCTCTCCGTTTGTATAGACATCCATGGAGAGGATATCCATATCCAGGTTGAGCAAAAAATCCCAGTCCGGGTTGCCGCAGAGATGAATTCC
>LGVF01463825.1_pt1 | contig 11839 bp, 10 predicted proteins | sample 469901 | NCBI WGS metagenome assembly LGVF01 (sample SAMN03893561, study PRJNA290197) | marine sediment metagenome | material: sediment; isolation source: combined push core samples #3730, #5133, and #5579 collected at Hydrate Ridge | place: Pacific Ocean: Hydrate Ridge | reverse complement strand
ATCTGGGGCTAAAATATTTCATATAAACAATCCTGTAAAACATTTAGGACTTGAAACTAACGAAGTGTTTTTGGATAAATCGGTTAAGGCTGTTGAGAATTTGGTGAGGCTACTAAAAAGTGGGAAACTCGATAATAGCGATATACAAAGATTAACACCACACATGCAAAAACAAGCTGTAGTAAAAGTATTTGGTAAATTCTCGAAAGAGTTTTCTAAGAAGCGAGCTTTGAAAAAAGGTTGTTTATTTTCGTATGATGTTTATCGTCATGCTACTTTTGTTGAAGAACTTGTGAAATAGAGTCAATTATCTTTTTAGCAGAAAAAATATTTCCATAATTTAATTCTAGAAATTCAATTCGTTTCTTTAGAACACTTTTGTCTATTTCTTGATTCATCAATTTATCTAAAATAGATTTATATAACGAAATATCATCTTCTACTTCACAAAATTGTTGGAGACTAGTATTCGCCACAATATTACTATTGCAAAGAATAAAATTACCTTTTGATAAAGATTCAATCAATTTCAATTTTACCCCTGTTGATTGATTTGAATATAAAAGTATAACATGAGATGACCTTATTAAAAAATCCATATCATGTAAAGTAGGATTTCCAATAATTTCAATATTATCACTAGAATACTTCAACAATTCGGAAGGTGGATTTTTTCCCGCAATTTTCACTTTAAAACAACTATCTTTTAGTACGTTAACAATTAATTGTTTAATCGACTTAATATTATCCATTACTGATAAATCACCATGAATCAGAATGAATTTTTCAGTATTAGATATTACTGTTTTGTAATTAAATTGGTTAGAACTAAAAACAGGAATATATTCTGCATGTGTATTATATTTAGTAGAAAAATGCACATAATCATCAAAACCTAATGACAGAATTAAGTCTGATTTATCAAGGGCTGATTCGTACAATTTTAATTTTAATGCCTCAATATAAAAAAATATCTTTTTAATAATAACTGATTCTTGCTTGGCAAGTCCTAAATAATAATCATGCTCTATATTATGCGTTCTAACTATCTTAATTCTACCTAGCAATTTATCATCACTAATAAAACCGGTTGAATGCAATCCCTCGAACATAATTGGATAATTATTTTTAGAAAGATTATTTAACAAACTATTATTTAATCTTGAACTTACTATAAAAGGTAGTTTAGAAAATTGTTTTACCAAAGATAGCTCACGTTCATAGTAAAAAACTTTATTACATATTTCTTCTAACTCAACATGTTTACCCCTACCATATTCAAAAGTGTGAAGTATAATCTCTACTCCTAGTTCCTTTAAGGCTTTTATTTTATAATAGACATCTATAACACCTCCATAATTTGGGGGATATGGTACATCAAAAGATACTATGTTTAGTTTGAAATTCAAGATATAACTGTTTTCTTTGACGAAGATAGAAATAATTATTACTAATAATAATATTGAATTTTAGTTATATGACACTATCAATGTTATACATAAAACACCATTTCACTGCGAAACTTATTTAAGCTATAGATCTTAAAATAAGATCTATAATAATTTAAAAACTACACCCTGTTAAACTAAACCTTTTCAAGCAAAAAGATTAAATAAGTTCTTCCATAGTACAATCCCAGTCATAATCTTTCTTTTCAATTATATCATATTTCCTATTATAGGATAAAATAATAGAATTAGTTGAAATATTTTCAGAAATTATTGATCCAGCACCAATAGTGACATTATTACCTATTTCTACTCCTGGCAATATTACACTATTAGCTCCAATCCATACATTATTTCCAATCTTTATTCCAACTTTATTAGTATGTTTTCTGTGATCATATATATCATGATTAGATGAAACTAATATACAATTTGCGCCAATAGCAACATTATTCCCTAGTAATATTCCACCATGTGCATTAATATATACTCCTATATTGTCTCCTGGATCACACATTATGCCTTTTTTTATATACTCCCATCCTAATATTTTACTCCTAAAATCAACAGGCCATGGAATATTTGCATTTATCCTAAATATTTTTTGACTTATTGCATATGACAGTAATATTTTATAATTATAATTATATCCATAACGTTGTCTCCTATATTGAGGATATATAAATTTAACTATCATTCTAAAAATAGTATCATCTAATAATAATATTATTCTTTTTAATACCTTTTTCATTAGTAATTCTTTAGTAATTTATAAATATAAATATTAATACCTACAAAATGTAATGCTCCAAATATTGAAGTTATCAAAAGGGAAAACTCAAAACTAAAAAAAAATGAAGAGACCCATATTATAAGAATTTGAGATAAACCAAGGCTAACATTGAAAAATAGAAGAAAACGTTGCTTCTTTAGAATATCCATTAAGGAACTAATTGGAGAATACAATCCATTAAATAACAAAAAAATAGAATAATATTTAACATATTCTCCAGCATTTACCCATTCTTCTCCAAATATTAAACTAAATATATATGGTGAAAAAATACTCATTAATAACAAAACAGGAAATATTATAGTAAAAATTTTTCTTTGAATATTTAATGTAAATATATAAAGGTCATTGGGTGAATTGTTATATAATTGAATAGCCTCTTGATAATATACCTGGGAAAGTGACGAAAATAGATAATTCAAAGGTATTCGCATTATTTTATTTGAAAAAAAATATAGTCCAGTATATATAGGATTAAAAAAGATACTAATCAATATAGGAAAGCTTACATTGCTAAAACTATTAAATAATCCGGAAATAGTAGAATATTTAAAGAAATTAGAATACTTAATAAAAACTTCAATAAGTTGTTTATAATTAATCTTGTGATAATCATATTTTCTCCTAACAATATGAAATAAATATAAAGATGAAATAATAAGTCCAAAAATAATACTATAAACTAATCCATTAGACAAGTAATATCCAAAAGCAATAGCTACTACTACAACAATTAATGATTGAATAAGTTTAGATATTCCTATACTCCAATATACTTGAAGCCTATTTCCTAGATTATTAGTTGTTTGCCAAAAACCATATACTAGTAAATATAATGGTATTAATAAAATTATCTTTATATCTAATTCTAAAAAACTTACACCATAATATTCGAATAATAAAAATAATATTAAAAGAAAAGCACTAAAAATAGTTGATATAATTATGACCAAATACGCCAAAGAGACACTAATTTTATCTTCTTTTGGTATCATAATTGCTGCTTCAAACTTACCAGTAGATAACATTCCTAAAATAGAGATAATCGATATGAAATTTGCAAATTCACCATATTCCTCAGGAGTATATAATCTTGATAATATTGGAGAGGCAACTAATGTAACTACTTGACTTAGCAAAGTCCACGACAACAATATAAATACATTTTTAAAGAAATAATTCGATAATAGTTTTGACTTTACCTTTATCAAAACATCAATTATATTACTCATTCTAAACTAATATAACACTATTAATAACCAACTTAAGAAAAAAATATTCTATATAAATTTTTCAATAAACTTATAATAAAATGAATTCGTTTTATGAATTGAATACATAACATCAGGTTTACCTCCCATTGACCTGTAAAATCTTGCAACACCTAAAATATTTGACCCTTCAAAATCAAAATTTAATGTCATTGAATTAGATTTTTTCACAGCACTAAATAATGATAATATATTTGCTCTTGATAACAATTTATTATTATTTTTAATACTTGCTCCTATAAGATGATACATTGATTTTTTATCATAAGGACAAATTGTACCAGCTAAGGCTGTACCTTTTTCATCATAAACAATATTTGAATAATAATTGATACCTGAATTAACTATATTATTAAGTAATTCTTGATTTGGATTGAAGTTAGCTCTTTCACTTGTTTTTTTCCATAGTCCTATAACTTCATCTATAATGTCACCTTTTCCTTCTATTATATAAAGTTTTTTATTCTCAACAAGTTTTAAAAGCTTTTTTAAATCTCTTCTTTTGTCTCTACTTAATTCATCAATACTATAATTATTTTCTGAACTAAATAAATATGTCTGATTGGCTTCAATTATATATCCCTTTGATTTATAAATATAGATATCTTCATTTTGTAAATTAAACTTAAAATCTATAATACTATAAGAACTGACTTCATCCATCAACAATGTAATTAACTCCAATCTATCAAATATAATATTTGAGGAGAATACAGGTCCATAATAATATGTAAAAGGGGGTAAGTTTAAGCTTTTTACTTTGTACTTATAGGATTCTACTGTTGGTAATACTCCAAGTATTTCATTTCTAGAATTTTTCACAATAAGACATTTATACTTTTGTCCTACTGAACATAAAAAAGAATACTGATGAAAAACGGTACCATTATTAAAAATAAATGTCTCAACATCCTCATTAAAATATTTGATAACTTCTATAAAATATGTCCCCTTTTTATTCACGATATGATGTATAATATTAATCCTTAACTAATTTAACCATTTTTTCAAATACATTTTTCCACCCCTTCCAATTACGTATTTCACTTAATGACTCATTATGCCAAAGGGTAACAAAAGTACCATCTACTGATTTCACTTCTTCATAAATCAATTTAATTGATTTCAAAGCCTCATCTATTTCAAGCTTTTGATATTGATTCAAAGTCACATCCATTATCTGAAAAGGATGTATCATCAATTCAGTTTTCTTATTATTACTTAGATCAAAAAATGGATAGGGAGTACAAATACCTGCTCTAAATCCTATTTGAGAAGCAAAGCCCATTGAATAGTCCCTCTTAATTCCTAACTCAATCAATTTATTATAAGTGTCAGGTAATGATAGCTTAAGAAAATGATGACGACTATTTTCAACATCTCTATTTATAATTTTACTAAATATATCAACTTCTGATTTCAGAATTCCTATTGATGTGTTAGAATTATAAGACGGGTGAATTCCAATATTAGTTTTACTAAAAACTAATTTTATCAACTCCTGAAACCCCGTAGAGTTTATTGAAATATTTTTATCAAAAGGGCCTATCTTACCTACCAAAAAGAATAAAATAGTATCAATTGTATTATTAATTTCAAATAAATAATCATAAACATCAAATGGATCATCTTGTAAACCTAACAAATACTTAACCCTATTTAATACATCTTCAAAATCACCCTTAATTATTGATTTTACTCCTCCTCCTGCTAGCCTCATTATTCCTTTGTGCTTATATGCATAAGCAGAATCTATATCGAATGATGATATGTACTTGTATTCTAAATCAACAAAAGAATAATCAGTATTCCTCTTTGAAATTTCTTCTTTTAACTGAATTGCCCACCTATTTACAACTGCCTTTTTCAAGAAACCATTCTTGAACGCTAAACTATTTTCTGCCTTAAATCGTTGATGAATATCTAAATCTGAATATAAATATTCCTCGTATCTAGACACCATGTAAAATGACGATACAAAGATGTCAAATTTAACATCATTAGTATCTGAAGTTTTGAAGAAATTACAATCTTCTTCTACGTTTAATTCTTGATCAGTAATCCCTTGTTCAAAAAGTAAACCTGATGGAATTACCTGAACAGAATTACCAATTACTTCTTTGCTATAATTAATAATTGGTAGGGACGTTTCTAATTCACTTATATTAACAACAATAGTAAAATCAGTTTTAAGAACATGTTTAAATAGTACATCACAGATATACTCAAGCCTTGCACTACTATGTTTTGAAAATATTTGTATCAAACTAATTCAGAATAAATTCGTTTTAACTCTTTCTCTTCATTTTCCCAATTTAGCTCAGAACTTGCAAACTTTGTATTTACTCTATATTGAGAATAAAGTTTCAAGTCTTTGAATAATAATTTATTGATTATTTCTGCAAGATTTTCAGCTGTTCTTTTAGTGAAAACTTCACCAACCTTGTAAATTTCTACAATACTTTTCATCTCTGGTAGATCTGAAACTATAACAGGAATACCCGCATGAATATAATCAAACATTTTGTTTGGTAAAGCATAATGATAACTCAAAGAGGTATCCTCTTCTAGAGACAAACCTAAACTAGCTTTATTCGTAATTTCGGGCATATTTTCTAAAGGTATTCTCCCTTTAAAAACTACTTTATCTTGAAGATTTGATTTTACTACAAGTATCTTTAACTCTTGTTCTACATCGCCACTACCAACTATCCACAATTTAACATTATCAATAAACTTAAATGCTACTATCATTAATTCTATCCCCCTATCCGTATTAAGAGCTCCTTGATATATAACTACTTTATCATCGCTACTACCATTTACGGGGATATCAATATTATTTTTGAAGGTTGGAATATTTCTAATTATACCGAACTTATTTCCATATTCATTCTCATAATAATCAGCAATTGATTTACAAACTGTAATATTGTTCTTAGATTTTGGCAAAATCATTTTTTCAATAAACAACCACATTTTCTTTTGTAGTGGTCTAGTGTTTAATTCTACAACCTCAGTAAATAATTCGTGACTATCATAAACAAACTTTTTCCTTTTAATCTTAGAAATTATAAAATTTGGAAGTATGGTATCTAAGTCATTTGCAACATAAATATCGTAATTATGAAACAGTAAATACAGGAATAACCTAATGTTATATTCTGCATAAAACCAAATCTTCGTATTAAATAATAGGCTAATTCTCTTTGTTTTATATACTCTATCTAAAGATGGACTATCTTTAAATTTACGTCCAATGAGTGTTACCTCATATCCAAATTTCGTAAGACTTGTAGCAATTTTATGTATCCTTTGATCGCTAACTAAATCATTGGTTACTGATAGTATTACTTTCTTATTCATAATTAATCAATATTCATAACTGAACCATCAGCTTTTAAAAAAGTTCTATTTCCTATTTGTACACTATCTGACAACAAATCAAACCTTTCTTTATGAAGCTTTGTTTTAAACCCTCCTAAACTAGACAATGTATGGAATACAATTTCAGATGACAACTTTTCATTCTTAATACTCCTCATCTTATTTGTAGCCATATTATTAAAGTTATTAGAAGTCCAAACAAACATAGGTATTTCTAATTCATATTTTGAAGGAATAGCTGTTCCATGTAAAAATAGATTTTTATCATCATCATACAAGTTCTCTCCATGATCTGATAAATACATCATCAGTATTCTATCTTTACTCTCCTTTAATTCTTCTATCAACTTAAAAAGAAAAAAATCGGTAAACAATATTGAATTATCATATGTGTTCACATACAATTTCCTATAATCAGATGAATTACTAGAAGCACTTAAACTGTTATCTAATTCAGGTTTATATTTAGAAAACTCTTTTGGATATCTCAAATTGTAGCGATAATGGCTACCAATAGTGTGAATCACTATTAATCTCTTTTTATTATCATCTTCAAGTATGTCATTTAATAATGGAAGATTTACTAAATCATTATTATTCATTTCTAACGATTTTGAAACATCTACATAAAAATCTGAGCTATTGGAAAACATCTTATAAATTGATCCCATACCATAAGATTGATTAGTTATCCAATAAGTACTAAATCCAGCTTCGCTGAAAGCTTCACAAATACCCAACTCATTATACACATCATCAAAGTTACTTGGGCCTACGCTTGAAAGTATTAGAGGTACACTTGTTTGAGTATAATTTGCACATGTAGTAAAATCAGAAAAAACAATTAGATTAGGCTCCTTTACCAACAATGGATTAGTTTCTCTTTCATATCCATAAATTTGGAAATTATTTTTTCTAGCTGTCTCTCCAATTACTAATACAATTGTTTTATTGATATCGTCTATAACACTAGTCTGATACGAAAAGTCCTTAGTATTATCTTCAAACTTGTTGCTCATTTTAATGCCTTCATAAACACCAAATAATTTTGATATTGAACCTAAAGGAAATGTCTTATTTAGTTTTATGAAAAAATGAGCTGATGTATCTCTAATAACATTATTTGAATCACTTGAATATGCCATTTTCACATCTCTTACCAGAAAAGTGAAAGCAACAATTGACGAAGACAAAATCATTAACCTTGAAAAATACTTATTAAATTTGAAGTCATTTCTAACTTTTGAAATTAATAATAAGTAAATAACAAAGTACAAAACTGCAAAAATAACAAATAGCAAATTTCCACTTATCAACTCAAGTGCTTCGGATATATTTGTAGCAAAAAAAGAGTAATAATGCATTGGTGTTGATTGAGTTCCTGTAATCTTTATTACAAAAATATCTAGCAAAGCAAATGGAAGTAATGGTATTAGAAGCTTAAAAAACAACTTAAGTTTAAAGGTGTTAAGAAATATTAAAACAAGACTTAATGAATAAATTAAGAATGCAATTTGCTTAATGATATTTATTACAGCCGAATCTTTACCAACTAGTACAAATAGTATATTGGGTAATGACAATAATAATAGTAAAGAAAATATAATAATGTACTGTTTGGTAATTTTATCCATTTGAACTAATGAGTTATTTGCCAAAAATACACCCATATCAATAACTCACAAAACATTTTAATCATTACTTTTGAAACCTGAAAAAAAACAAATGATAATATCTAAAAATAATTCAAGTATAAACTTACTAAAAGGAATATTAATATTAGCTGTTGTTTATGGTCATAATGATTACGGAATAATAAGTCAATATATGTATACTTTTCGTATGCCCCTTTTTCTTTTTATATCTGGTTTTTTGGAGAACCCTTCCAAGTATAAATTCAATGATTATTTATTAAAAAAGTCTAAAAGATTATTAATTCCGTATTTCTTTTACGCTACAGTACTTTTCTTATTTTGGCTTTTCATAGGACGTAAATTTGGAAATAGCTTAGAATCTAATTTGGATCCTTTAAAAAACTTTATTGGGATTTTTTATTCCCAAGGAGGTCCTGAATATATGGATTGGGGAATTCCTATGTGGTTCTTACCAGCATTGTTTCTAACCACAATTTTTTCATATCAAATTCTAAAACTCAATACTATCCACCAAATAATAACTATTACACTATTAGGGCTAAGTAGCTACCTCTATAATTATCTATTTGAGTTCATGATGCCATGGAGTTTAAACATTGTTTTATCTGCTATAATTTTCTTTTTTTCAGGACATTGGATTCGTCAATTTTATAATAGATTTCAAGTCAAGCCATTTCATTTGATATTGTTATCCATAATCTTTTTTACAGTTCATTTTATAGGATTTATGTATAATCCCCCTATAAATATGTACTACGGTCAGTATGGCAATTTTATATTATATATCGTAAATGGAATTACCGGATCCATATGGTTATTATCGATTAGTTTACTATTAACTAAACGAGTAACTATAATAGACTGGATAGGCACCAATACATTATTAATAATGATATTTCATCTAAGAGCAATGACAGTAATAAAAGCTATTGCTATATACTTGCTAGGAATAGAATTAGAGTTTACACCATTAAATTCATTTTTATATTCATTTATCCAGATTATGATATTAATTGTACCTATAATCATTATTAATAAATACTTTGGTTGGACTCTAGGAATCCTACCAAAAGAGACTCAATTTTTCAACAAGATACTCAGACGAAATATCTGATACATCTAGAGCAGAATGGAATAGAAAATCTGTCCTAAATCTTTTTAACCTGTTAACCTTTAACTTTTCAAATTTTTCTGGAAACTGTGATTTGTATTCATCTGACAACCATACAAAGCAAGCTGGATTTCTTTCTTCATCAACTTCATTAGCATGAAGCCATTTTCCATTCTCCCCCATAGACTCACCATGATCTGAAAGGTAAATCAATACTGAATTCTTATTTTGAATTTTTGAAATTATATTGTCAACAAATATATCTGTATATCTAATTGTATTATCATACGAATTGATGTACTCTTTTATATACTTATCAGTGAAATTCTTACCTACCAAAGTAGGTTTATAAAAGCTCAATGTGTCAGGATAATGAGAATTATACCACCAATGACTTCCTATCTGGTGCACAACAATTAACTTTTTACTAGACAAACCTTCTATTCTTTTTTCTATAATTGGCAACAAATCAGTATCAAGCTTTTTCGTATTACTATATACCGATAGTTCAGGCCTATTGATATAAATATACTTATTCTCTTCAATAAACGGTTTGTATGTACTCCCAGGTATTTGATTACCTAACCACGATGTAGAAAAGCCACAATTATCAAAAATTGATATAAATGATTTTTCTTTATAAGAAATTGAATAATCTGTACTATCAGCTCTAGTTAATATTAAAGGTAAACTTTTATTAGTATGAGTCCATTCTGAATAAATATTTGGAAAGAATATGGACCCTCTTTTTTCTACTAAAGGCATTGTATTTCTATAATAACCGTTTGCTCCTACATGATCTGATCGTTGTGCTTCTCCAATTACAATAATTACAATTAATGAATCAGAGTTTGATACCGCACCTTGTGAAATATCTTTTCTGACAACACTCAACTCTTCTTCGTTTTCTAAAAGATTTTGATAAGCATGATAATAAGAGAATGGCACCTTTTGAAATAGAGTATTATTCCTTTTGGCATTAACACTATTGAATATAAAAAATGAACTCAATAATAAAAAAAAGTAACCAAAATTTAAACCTGAACTACTATTTGAAAACCTAATTCTCACCAACCATATTGAAAGAGATATAATTACAAGTAAATAGACTATTAATTCAAAACTAACTAAATCTAAACTTTCATGAATATTTGTTTCAAACACTGATTCTAATAATGCTTCATTAAAAATCATATCAAACTGATATGAGAAATAACTACCAAATGCACTAAGAATAAAAAAAACAGGTAATAAAATGGAATTAATATATTTATTAAATGCCAAAACCGATATTATCATATAGCTAGAAGCTGATAATAGAACCCAATGAATTACAACTTTTGCTAGATCAATTTTATCATTGATTGGAAAATGGGTATATAGCAATGTCAATATTACAATTGCATAGACTATAGTTACAAATAACGAATAACCTACTAACCTTGTCTTTCTTAATTTCTGGAAAAATTCTATCAAAATAATAATTTTCCGCCAAAACTACCAATCCAATCCAAACCCACAAAATTTTCGTAGCTTTTCTTTTACAAAAAACAAGACACAAAAAAATCCGCTAACAAATACCTACATTATAGATACCAATTAGCGAATTTTATATTTTTTGAAGAAAACTATTTATTGCTTTCCATCCATTCTTTCATTGCCGTAAGAGCTTTTGTACCGTACACAACCGAAGGAGCTCCTCCCATCATTACACTAACTCCAATAGTCTCTGCTATTTCACCTATAGATGCTCCTCTTGCAAGTGCTTCTTTTGTATGAGAAATAATACAACCTTCACAACGTATAGCTATTGAAATACCTAATGCAATCAATTCTTTAGCTTGGTGCGAAAGAGTTTCATCTTTTGCTATTGCCTGGTGCATTTTATTAAAACTAGTTAGAGTCTCAGGTATTACAGCACCTAAATCTCTCATCCCCATCATCAACTCGTTGTACTTTTGTTCTGACTTTGTCATTTTCCAAATTTTTATTAGAAATGCAAAAATACTAAACTATAAAACCTATTCCTAATCATATATTAAGTTGTTTTTAAAGAAAAATTGATTGTCTAATATAGATTATTGTGTAATATTATAATTAACTATTTATTAATAAATGAATGTGATACTAATTAACGACATGTGCCTTCAAGCCAGGCAGGCTCTTACTTTTTT
>LGVF01659934.1_pt1 | contig 11840 bp, 14 predicted proteins | sample 469901 | NCBI WGS metagenome assembly LGVF01 (sample SAMN03893561, study PRJNA290197) | marine sediment metagenome | material: sediment; isolation source: combined push core samples #3730, #5133, and #5579 collected at Hydrate Ridge | place: Pacific Ocean: Hydrate Ridge | reverse complement strand
CAATTACACCGTAGGTAGTGTGAGCTTCTGCTGTACCGTAGTCAATATCAGCTCTAATTGTGTGTAGTGGAATGCTTCCTTCAGTGTAAAATTGACTATTTGCAATTTCAGCACCGTTAAGTCTGCCGCTAACCATAATTTTAACACCTTTCGCGCCTGATCTCATAGAACGGCCGATAGATTGGTTAACTGCTCTTTTCCAAGCAATTCTTTTTTCAATTTGTTGTGCAACACTTTCTGCTACTAATGTAGAATCAAGGTCCATCTTTTTAACTTCTCTAACGTTTACATTGATAGTTTTTGCACTTGTAAGTTTAAAAACTTCTTTTTTCATCAGTTCAACGCCTGAACCCTTAACGCCAATAAGCACGCCTGGTCTTGAAGTTAAAATAGTAATAACAAGTCTGCTATCAGTTCTTTCGATATTTATTTTAGAAATTGCACTTTGATAGTACTTTTTCTTAATAAATGTTCTAATGTTTTTATCTTCTAATAGAAATTTAGCGAAATCTTTCTTACTTGCAAACCATTGTGATTGCCAGCCTTTATTAATTCCAATTCTAAATCCATTAGGGTTAACTTTTTGTCCCATATACTTTTAACTCCTTAACTTTCTTTGTTTACTGTGTCTAAGATTACAGTGATGTGACATGTTCTTTTTAATAGTCTGTCCGCTCTACCTCTCGCTCTAATACTTAGGCGTTTTAAGGTAGGTCCTTGTGCTGAGTAAGTTTCTGCTACAAATAAATCTTCTTTATTTAAGCTTAAATTATTTTCAGCGTTTGCACCTGCAGATTTTAATACTTTTAAAGTCTCTTTTGCTGCGCTATATGGAGCATTATCCAAAATTGCAACAGCTTCGAAGTAACTTTTTCCTCTTATAAGGTTAAGCACTCTTGCAACTTTACTAGCATTCATTCTAATTTGCTTAACAACTGCTCTAGGTCTTCTGTCTTTGTTTAGTTCTCTAGCAGCGGCTTTTTCTCTAATTCTTTTTGCCATAGCTTAATTGCCTCCCCTTATTTTTTAATTTTGCTTTTCTTGTCTGCTGCGTGACCTCTGTAAGTTCTAGTTGGGCTAAATTCCCCAAGCTTGTGACCTACCATGTCCGCACTACAGTAAACAGGAATATGTTTTTTGCCATTATGAACAGCAATAGTGTGTCCTACGAATTCCGGATAAACGGTTGACGAACGAGACCATGTTTTCACAGCTCTCTTTTTGCCAGATTCATTCATTTCAACAATTCTTTTCATTAACCTTTCTTCAACGAAAGGTTCTTTTTTTAATGATCTACTCATATTGCACGCTCCTAATTAATACGTTTGATAATTAATTTATCAGATGCTTTTTTATTTTTTCTTGTTTTCTTACCAAGTGCTGGTTTACCCCAAGGTGTCATTGGTGATTTCCTACCAACTGGGCTCTTACCTTCACCACCACCATGAGGGTGATCGTTAGGATTCATAACAGAACCTCTTACTGTGGGTCTAACACCCATGTGTCTTTTTCTTCCAGCTTTACCAATAGAAATAAGTGAATGTTCAACATTTCCTACAACACCAATAGTTGCACGACAGTTAATATGAACTTTTCTCATTTCGCCACTTGGCATTCTTAGCGTTGCATATTTGCCTTCTTTAGCCATTAAACTAGCGCTCATACCGGCACTTCTAGCTAGTTGACCACCTCTACCTGGTTCAAGTTCAATGTTATGAACAACTGTACCAGTTGGCATATTAGCAAGTGGTAGGCAATTGCCTACTTTAATTTCAGATTCAGCTCCATTTGTTACTACGTCGCCATCATTTAATCCTTTTGGAGATAAAATGTAACGTTTTTCGCCATCAGCGTAATGTAGTAATGCAATGTATGCACTTCTGTTTGGATCGTATTCGATACCCGCAACTTTTGCAGGAATACCATCTTTATTTCTTTTAAAGTCAATAATTCTGTATTTTTGTCTGTTTCCGCCACCGATGTGTCGTACCGTGATTTTACCATGAACATTTCTTCCACCCGATTTCTTAATAGGTGATAGTAAACTTCTTTCTGGTGTAGTTTTAGTTACTTCACTAAAACTAGCAGTGGTCATATGACGACGTGCTGGTGAGGTTGGTTTATGTGTTTTAATTGCCATTATTTTTTCCTCCTACCTCTTAGCTTAAACTCTCGAAGAATTCAATTGGTTTAGAGTCAGCTGTAAGTTTTACATAAGCTTTTTTATAAGAAGCGGTTTTACCACTGGTTAAACCTTGACGTTTAAGTTTCCCTCTTACATTAGCTGTGTTAACTTTTTCAACTGTAACGCCAAAAATATCTTCAATAGCTTTTTTTATTTCTACTTTATTTGCCTCTTTTGCTACAACAAAAGTATACTTTTTGTCAGCAATACTCATATAGCTTTTTTCTGTTAGCAAGGGCTTTTTAATAATATCGTATTGTTTCATTATCCTTTATAAGCCTCCTGAAAAGATTTTGCAGCAGCTTTTGTCATAATAAGATTAGTATTAGCAACAATTTCGTATGTGCTTAAAACATCTGCATATGTTATTTCTACTCTAGGAATGTTATTTGCAACTCTTAAAACAGTTTCGTCTTTTTCAGCTAAAACAATTAGCGTACGTCTTTTTAGTTTAAATGCATTTAACATTGCTTTAAATAATTTTGTTTTTGGTTGTTCAAACTTGATAGCTTCAACAATTGTAATTTCTTTTGCTGCAAGTTTTGCTGAAATAGCGCTTTTAAGGGCAACTCTTTTAGCTGTTTTATTAACTTTTTTAGAAAAGTCTCTTGGTTTTTTTGCAAATACAATACCGCCGCCTTTCCATTGTGGTCCTTTACTAGAACCATGTCTTGCACGACCAGTACCTTTTTGTCTCCAAGGTTTTTTAGCATGTCCTCTAACTTCACTTCTTGTAAGTGCACTGTGTGTACCTTGTCTTTTATTAGCAAGGTGAGCCACAATAACTTCGTGAATTAGTGCTTCGTTGTATTCTGCTTCAAACACTTCAGGTTTCAAGGTCATTGTACCAACGTTTTCTGCTTGCATGTTATATACTTTAACTTTTGCCATTGTACCCTCCTTATACCTTCACTGCTGTTTTGATAGTAAGTAGTCCACCATTAGGACCCGGAACCGCGCCTCTAATTAGAAGTACGTTTCTTTCTACATCTACTTTAACAACTTGTAAGTTTTGAATTGTAACGTTTACGTTACCATAATGTCCTGGCATCTTTTTGCCTTTAATTACTCTGCTCATACTAGCGCTTGCACCAGTTGAACCAACGTGACGGTGATTAGGACCATTACCGTGAGTCATATTATGTCTTGAGAAGTTCCAACGCCTAACGGCACCAGTGTAACCTCTACCTTTTGTAGTTCCAGAAACATCAACTATTTCGCCTTCTTCAAAAACGTCTGCTTTAATTTCTGATCCCACTTCTAAATTTTCTTGTCCGTCTATTATAAATTCACGAACATATCTTTTAGGTGTAACACCTGCTTTTTTAAATTCACCAATTGCTGGTTTATTAAGTAAGCTTTCTCTTTTATCTTCGAATGCAACTTTTACTGCTTCGTAGCCGTCTTTATCTACAGTCTTCTTTTGTAGAACCGCACAAGGGCCTGCCTGAACAACTGTAACAGGAACAACTAAACCAGTAGCATCAAAGATTTGTGTCATTCCTAGCTTTTTGCCTAAGATTGCTTTTTTCATAAATCTTTCATTCTCCTATTAATTTTATAAGTTATTATAATTTGATATTGATATCAACACCAGCTGGTAAGTCTAACTTCATTAAACCATCAACCGCTTTAGCGCTTGGGCTGTAAATGTCGATAACACGCTTGTGTGTTCTCATTTCGAATTGTTCACGTGAGTACTTATACTTATGTGGTGAACGAATTACTGTAACCACTTCCCTATCAGTAGGTAGTGGAATTGGACCAGAGATTGTACATCCTGATCTTGTTGCTGCTTCAATAATTCTTGTAGCTGCTTGATCAATTAAATTATGATCGTAAGCTTTAAGTTTAATTCTTATTTTTTGTGTAGCCATTTAATCCTCCATTATATTTCTAACCTGTACTTCTCTTCCGCACACTCTTCCGTGTGTGTCATAGCTGGGACTCAAAAAAAAATTTAAGTTGTACATTAAGTTAGTCGCCTAAATCTTGTTAGGCTCGGTCGGCCGAAATTCTCTCCAAGTCTTAAATGAATTGACTTGTAGTAACTTTCAACTTCATCCCCTATTTCCTCAGCTTATTTATTCTATAATAAAACTGGGCGCTTGTCAATAGTTTTTAGTAAAATTTAAAAACTTTTTTTATGCATAAATTTATCAAAGACTTTCGCTTATTAAAAATAACATAGGCTAGCAATTAATGCAAGCATATTTTTATAATAATTATAACCAATTTTTTACTATATATAATAGAAAGGAGAAAGTTAGTTAATTGCGTAGCTTGTTACTTGAAAAGCGTTATGCTCTTCTTCTTTGGTTTCTGTTAGCTTGTTCAGGTCAATTGCCCTATTTGAATAATATTTTTTATTTTCTTGAAACTCATTAATCGAATAAGCCACATCCCCGTGTCCTGCAAGGCTTTTATTTTTAACGTCTAGGAAGTTGCTGTGTTCAATATTACACCATTTTAAAAGTCCTTCTCTTGTGTATTTGAACTCGCCTGCAAATACATTCTTCTTAAGAACTATGTTATAAATTTCAAGTTTAGTGTTATCGGCTAAAATCATAGTTCTTGCAAACATCATTTTGTCTATCTCATTTTTGTCAATTGGAGTCTCTTCTAAAAACTCTCTTAACATCGCCTGGTCCCTAGTCTCCCCTTTTTCTATTTTGCCACCCACGCCATTAAGTTTTCCTCTAAAAGGTTTTTTTAGTCTTTTAAGCATTAACATGTTTTCTAAACTACTATCAAATATAAACCCTATACAATAATTTTTCATTTGACACCTCTCATATTTATTACGTGTATTTGTTACACTATAATTATAATACAACTAATTATATGCTTCGTCAAGTATTTTATGTGTATGATTTACACATTTATACAATAAATAAAAAACACCTACTTACTAGATGCTTTTATACTTTATAAAAACTACTATAAATTCATTTCAGAAACTAGTTTATCATTCTCTTCAATATCTTCATTTATGTAGCAGTGTTCCTGAAGCCTAATTAATGCATAAAAAAATGCCCATATGGGCATTTTTATTTACTGTATCCATCAGAGTAATCTTCATTAATGTTTTGTTTTTCTCTCACCCTAACATTTTCATGAAGCGTAAAGTAGCATATATCATTTTTAGCTTCGTCAAAAGTTCCAAAAACTTCATATTTTTCAATTTTACTAATATTACCAGCTCTATTAATTGACTTATCAATAGGTTTATCATAGTCAATAGAAAACTCACCTTTATGTATTTTATCGTTCAGACCTTTAATTTCTTTTGCTGTTTGAGTTAAAACATATTCAATTTTATAAAAATGTTCTCTTACAAATCTTAGGTTAGAATAATCTACAATTACATTTCCAATGCTTAATTTTTCATCTTCTTTTAATTCCTGAGTGCAATTTTTAATATCTTTAATATCTTTTGCAGTTACCATAACTTGCCCCTTAATACTTTATTAATTAAAGTATAGCTTTACTTTAGCCTTTTGTCAATATGTACAATAAAAAAACATCTATTAATTTAGATGTTTTTAAAAATTAAATAACTAGTTTTTTATCATCCCTTACTTTATCACCTCTGCCAAGCTTATAAATTAGCCTACTAATCGGATACATTGGGAAGAATACAATAAGACCAAATCCTAAAATACAAAGAGTATAGACATAATCCCATGCTACAAATAAATTAGCTGTGCCCTCAAACATAATATTGAGTTTTGGTGCAAGGTCTGCAAAAATACCAAAAGGTAAATTTTGTTCATCAAATGCATAAAAATAATTAGCTTCCATACCTAAACCGTTTAAAATTAAATTCATAAGCATTGCAATAATAAACAAAACAAATACTACTTGCATTGCTCTAAATAAATGTTTAAACTTAAATTTGATTGTATTTAGCATAATTGGGTAAATCGCACCAATCACAATAATTAAATGTCCCCACATATAAGTTTGTGCTTTAATATAACCCCATGTAATTGGAGAATAGTTTACCAGCTGAATTGCATAAATCATCGCTGAATAAGCATAAGGCAAGTTAAATAAAAAACCTATTGCTACTAGAGTTTTGTTTTTTGTAACAAGTGCTAAAAATATAATTATGTTACCAAGATGGCAAACTTGAAGTGGTATTGCCTGTGGGTTAAAACCATCCCTTAAAATATCCACATTACGAGTTACTATAATTGCTAGGCTTATAACACCTATTATAGCGCCTACAATGTACTTGGTTTTTTCTGATCTGTTTCTCAGTAAAAAATATAAAGCTCCTAACATAACAAATGGACTAAGCAAATACAATATGTGCCAAACTCCATACATTTCAAAATTCATTTATTTACCTCTTATCTTTCGTCTAGCTTAATAATATCATAAATATTACCATAAATGTTTATAAGTTCAAAATTTTAACAAAAAAAATTAGCATTACGCCAATTTTTAATTATCAATAGATTCATATGTTTCGTTAAGTTGTTCAACTAACATCTCAACATCAAGTCCATGTCCACCTGCTGCTTGTTCGATGGTTTCCATTTGACTCATAGGGCAACCCATGCAATGAAGACCAAAACCCATAAACACTGCTACTAGTCTATCGTCCATAGCTAGCACTTCATTTAACATCATATCTTTAGTTATTTTCATAATCTTTCTCCTTTAACCAATAATAATACTTCTACAATTTGGGCAAACAAATTCACCCTCATCCATTTCGGCACTACAACTGTTACATAATTTTTTGCTTGATTGTTTTGCTCCACAATTGTAGCACGCACTTGCATACTTGTCAATTATAGCCGAGCAATTATTACAATTTTTTAGCTCTCTATCATTAATCGTTTCCACTAGCACCTCAGTGTTACCCATAGGCTCAAACTCTACACTATTAACCTTCTCTGCAGGTGCTACAAAACCACTATCAAAACTCTCTTTAAAATAGTCATTTAAAACCTCTTCTTGTCTTGCTTCGTATTGTGGTTCTGTGTCATATTCTCTTAAGTATGCACTATCTCTGTAGATATCATTTTCTAGCCTGCTTTCACCACTCTCTAGGTCTAATTCTTGAAGTCTATCAAGCATCTTATTTGGTACAAAGGTTTCTGTAATTTTAAAGCCTGTTACATTAAAACCATATTTATTAAATTTCTTACTGAGCTCTGGTGAAATACGCTCCGATAAAAACTCATTATTCTTAGCAAACTCAATTAAAGACGGGTTAATTTTTATAAGATGTTTAATAACCTCAGCACTCACCCATTGTCTTACTCGTTTTCTTACAATATCAGACTTAATGTACGCCCATTCTAATAGACATAAATCAATAAACACTCTAGCATTTTCTATATTGTAGCTAAACCACCCATTAATTCTTACTTTTGCTTTTCCTAAACTATTATCTTTTATATGAAAGGCTTCAATGCCTTTAAAGTTTTCTTCCATAACGCTTAAGTTAATAAAAATAATTTCGCCCCTAAAGCTTGTCCTAGTTTTTACTACCTTCCCTGTCTTTTTGCTAACCTTAGGAGAAAAGTTTACTTTTTTTGAAGTAAGTGGTAATGTTCCTGTTGTAATTTTATGTTTGCCCTCTGTGAACATATCGGTAGACTTTTCTTTAATTAAAACAATTGCTACAAAACCTTCTCTTACGATAAGCGTAGCGTTTAAGTTAATTTTACCTCTTTTTAAGGGCGCAACATAAATAAGCTCATCCCTGAACTTATCCGGACACTCTATTACAGGTTTAATTAATCTAAACAGTTTTTTAAAAAATCCCACTTATTTCTCCTTTTATTTAATAAATTATAACACATTTTAAAACTTTTAATCAACCAGCTAAANNAAAAATAAAAAAAATAGTACAAGCTAATAATATTTTAAAATTAAAACTCATATACATTTATTAACATACTAGGAGGATATTTATGAGAAAGGTATCAGAACTTTTGAGTAGCGTCGTAATAAGCTTGTACGAAGGTAAAACTCAGGGAACGGTAAAAAATGTTATTTTTGATAAAAACTTAAAGAAATTAAAGTGGTTAATTTTGTTTGATGATAAAGATTTGTTAGAGCAAAAGTTTTTGAGGGCTACAGATATCTATAAGGTTGGTGAAAATGCTGTTGTAATAAAAAATGACCAGGTAATTTTACCTGAGATTAATAACACCGAGGAAATAATCTACAATAACCCAATTAATAACTTCATTTATGATCTTGACGGCAAAAAAGTTGGTCAAGTCGTTGATGCTGTTGTTGACTCGAAAAACAATTTAGAGTACATAATTTTAAAATCGGGCAAAAAACTAACCCCTGGAGAGATTGCAAGAAGCGGTACCGATGCATTAATTTTGCAAAATGCCGATAAGCCAATTAAAATTAATACCTTTAAACAACGTAACTTTCCTAAAATAGAAAAAGAACATTTAAATCAAAAAGTAAAAGTATTGGAGGCTAAAGTGGAACAAGAAAAAATAGTTAAAAAAAACCATCCACAAACTAGCAAAAAACCAGCACCTGAGTCGCGAGAAGAGCTAGCTACAAAACCTGTAGTAAAAGAAGAACCTAAACCAGGCGAGGTTAAAAAAGATATTAAAGTAATTGCTGAAGAGATTAAACAAGAAGCTAAAAAGCTGATAGCAGAGAAACGAAGCTTAAAAAAGCAAGTAGCAAAAATTGAAACAACGGTAGAAGAGAGACTTGAACCCAAGAAGGTTGAGCCTAAAAAAGAAGAAAAGGTAAAACCTAAGACTAAACCTAAACCTAAACCTAAACCTAAACCTAAACCTAAACCTAAACCTAAACCTAAACCTAAAGCAAAACCTAAAGCAAAACCTAAGTCTAAAGCAAAAGAAACTGAAAAACAGCCTAAGTCTAAATTAAAAACAAAGGCAAAACCAAAAGTGGCTAAAAAGATAGCAAAAGAAATACCTAAGCCTAAACCAAAATATCGCTTTAGTGAAAAATCGGTAAGACCTAACAGAATTTTAACTAATAATAGCTTTTTGTTAAAACGAATTGCAACTAAAACAATTCATACTTTCAACAAAGAAATAATAATTAAAAAAGGCGATAAAATTAATCAGAAAATAGTTAATAAAGCTCTCCTTACAGGTAAGCTAAAAGAACTTATTATTAACAGTAAGTAATAAAAAAATGCTTAAGTAATCTTAAGCATTTTTTATTTAATCTTTGTCGTCTGCTTTTTTAGCAGGTTTTTTAGTTACAGTTTTCTTAGCTACAGTTTTCTTAACTGGTTTTTNNTTTCTTCTTTTTTTGCTTTTTCTTCTAGTTTTGCTATTTCTTCTTTAATCAGCTTTTCTTCTTTAGCTTCCTCTTCTTCCAGTTCACTATCGTAATAAACTATATTACCACTAGCGTCTTTATAATAGGGTTTACTGTCTTCATCATAGAAGAACTCGTTACCATTAGCATCAAAATAGCGTTGAATTACTTTACCTTTTGCCAGTTCTTTAATTCTTGCTTCTTGACCTTTAATAAACTCTTCCTTTAAAGCAATTTCTTCATCTTTTTTTCTTAATACTTCTTCTTGTTCAGAATAAGCTTCAAGTTTTTCTTTAAACAATACTTCCTTCTCAACCATTACAATGTTTGAAGTGTCAAGTTCTTGTTCTAATTCATTTTTCTCAGCACGAAGTTTGTTAATTGTATCTTTGTTTTTCTTTTCAACAACAACATCAAGTTGATCGAAAGCTTTTTTACTAAATTCTTTAAACTCACCTGCCATAGCTTTTTCTAAATAGCCACGTTGGTCTGTAACTTCTTTAACACGTTTTGCAATTTCATCTTCTACTGCAACAACGTCTTTATTAAATCTGTTAGTCAAAGTATTCATTTCTTTTTCAAGACTTTGTTGTTTTTTAACTTCTTCAAGTTGTTGCTTTCTAACATAGTTGCTATCAATTTTGCTTGTTGCATTAGCTAAGCTTTCTCTAAGTCTTTCTAAGCTTTCTTTAACGTCTCTTAACTTTCTTTGAAGCGTCTTGCTCGATTCTGTATAAGCTCTTGTTTGAGAGTCTTTCTCGCCTTCAAACTGTTCAATTTCAAGTAAAAGCCTTCTTCTATTACCAAGATAATATTCAGCTTCACGCATCGCTCTTTCCATAACAAGACTACCATTTAAGCCAAGCCCTGCAAAGTTGTACTTATCGTGTTCAACAATACCTGCTTTTGCTCTTTCTAGTTGTTCTTGCTCGTATATGGCACGTTGGTCAAGATAATCTTGAAGTGCTGGAATACCTTGTTTAATTTCTTTTTTACTAAATAAAATTTCATAGTCAACAACATCAGGAATTGTCTCTACCGCTTTATCAAGACCACTAGTTAAGTAGTCAAAGTTGTAGTAAAGATCGCTTACAACTGCTTTTCTTCTAGCACGTAAGAATATTAATAATAATATTCCTAAAACATAAAAAAGTGCAGGAGTAATTAAAGTTTCATATAGCATATCTGCAATACCCGGAATGGTAGCACCACCCGTATCAACTAATCCTCTAGCTTGAGAGAACGAAATTACTAAAAATATTAAAGCAATAATGCTAATAATGTTTTTAGTATAAATAACTGTTTGCTCATAAGCACTAGACCTGAACGGTCTTTCTATACAGTTACTTTGAGTAATAAATTCACTCGGAGCTTTATCTCTATTTAACATATATTGTTGCCATTGATAACGCATAGGTTTTGGAATGGCTTTCATAAGCCTATTAAACTCAACCAAATTTTCATCGTTTACAAATGGTTTCTTCTCTAAATATGAATTAATTTTATTAACTGCCTTGTTTGTCTGAATTTCAATAGAAAAAGTGGTAGACAAAATGCTTGATACCACAATAACAGCAAATACAATTATTGCACCAACCGCTAGTCCATTTCTACTAAGTAGCTCAGTTAACATGTTAAAAAAACTAGAAATTGATTCATTTAGATCAAGTAGCATGTTTAAGTACATATTTTTTCTCCTCTTGTTGACTTTATGGGTTTATTATGTGTGTAATCTCAACAAAAAACCCTATGTCTTCTTGTATAAATTATAAATTGCTGGGCGTATTTTGTCAAACAATTACAATACTATTTAAATAAAGCGAGTAAATAAGTTTTTTACTAACCTTTACACCAAATGCCTTTTCCACAGCTTTTTTGTAAAGTTCTAATTGAACAGAATATTTTTCTCTTAATTTGTCGGTATTTTTTATACGGCTTGTTTTGTAATCAATAACATAAGCTTCACCATTTTTTATAATAATTAAATCGACAACACCCTGAATTAAAATTTTATCTTTAACCCCTGAATCTTTAAAAATTTCATCATACGGAATATACATTAAAAACTGTTGTTCTCTTAAGACTTCGTCCCCGTCATCAATAAGTAAGTTGATTTGATTAATAGCCTCCACCAATTTGTCAATCTCTAAAATTTCTGTGGCTTCAATTGGTAAAATACTTTTACTTATTAGCTGTTTAATTTGCTCTTTAATGTTTTCCTCAGTTGCATCTTTAAAACTTAAGTGTTGCATAGCTAGGTGATAGATATTTCCTATTTGTGAAAAGTCTGTCTCTTTAGTTTTATCAAACACTTCATCTATTCTCAACCTTTTAATTGAGTAGTTCACATCTTCTTCTGCTT
>LGVF01312426.1_pt1 | contig 11844 bp, 10 predicted proteins | sample 469901 | NCBI WGS metagenome assembly LGVF01 (sample SAMN03893561, study PRJNA290197) | marine sediment metagenome | material: sediment; isolation source: combined push core samples #3730, #5133, and #5579 collected at Hydrate Ridge | place: Pacific Ocean: Hydrate Ridge | reverse complement strand
AATCTTGACCTAAATGGTTGCCAATCGGGTTTGTTAGCGATACAGTGCCCGCATGAAAAATACAACAGAAAATACCTTAAATTTAGCAGAAACTCTCCCCGAAGAGCAGTTGGATAAGTATTCATCGGCGATCACTCTCTCCGACATGGAAATTTTTATCTATCCTGATCTCCTCTATAGTTTAGTGCTTGCCAATATTATGTCGCCAGTGGTTTGGTCATGGCGCGATGATCCTTGGTTCGCCAAAATGGATAAGCTTAACCCGTATCGTCGGGTGTTGCGTCTTAAGCAGTATATTATGGATCATTACGATTTTAATCTCGATTTAGATTCATGGGGATTAACCAGTAAGGATACCGAAATAGCTCGCTTTGGTTCGGTGATGGATCCTGAAATAATTGCCCAAAGTAATGCGTTGTTTGGTTACACTGGCGATCAGTATTATTTTGACATGGATATCCGCAAACACTTCGGGCTGGATAAGTATGAGGGTGACATTATCCCGTACTGGAAAACGGAAACCGTTGAAGCGATGGATGCTTTTTGTCATCGTGAGGGCTATCGCAATGGCGCGGGAGAGTGTGTGTCGTTGTCAACGCTTTACGCTGCGGCATTGTTTGTTGTCTGCGGCATTCCCCTTGAAGATATCTTCCTTATGGCAACCCCTCTGCATTCGCAAAATTTTGTTGATGTAAAGGGTGGGGTGGTGACCAACAATCGCCGTATTGTCACTCAAAATATGTGGTTTAACGGCACAGAACTCTCGGCACGCGCGCAACGCGCATTACGCAATGAACAAGTAACGATGGTTGCTCACTGTAGTGGCAGTATCCACTCGGTGTATTCTGAAGCAAGTATTGACGCTGCTGCGTATAGTCGTTTTAGCGATAAGGTGACAGCGTATCTGAAGATAGATCTCGATTTAGAAGTTTTATGTAACTTCTTGCGCGAAAATAGCGACCTGCAAAGTTGTTTTCAAATTAAGCATATGCGTCACGGTAAGCCACGCTGGATCGCTGCTGAAAAAGTGTACAGTTATGAGAATGGTAGTGCGTTTAAAGTCAGCAACAATACTCGTGAAAAGTTGTTGGATTCTATCGATGCCTACGACTTTCATCATGAACCTCTCGAAGGTCGGATGCCATTATCCAAGTTTGAACAATTTTTTAAGCAACATCCTCACGTCGATTTAAATCAGGAGGAGATGCAGCATAAGTTGATGGATGAGTTTGATTGTAAGCAACACCAAGCGTGTCAATTGATACAAAAGATACGCGCTTTCATTCAAATTCAACCTCGGTTACCACAGCAGTCTGAAAAGCAAGTGAAAGAGGTTGCACCGATTGTTTTAACTGCTGATATGGATCGCAGTGAAGTTGTCGCTCAATTGGCGACACTGAGGCAAGATAATGTGGTTGTTGATCTTGCTTTTTACGCCAGCCGTGATATGAATTGTTGCGACTGGTCACCGTTTATGAAGGCCGCTGTCGAGCGAAACCCCGTGTCGATTGTTGGGACTCAGTCGTTGAGTGATGAAGCGCTTATTGATTGTTTTGCGGCGATGGAATCGGAATCAATCTATTCTGTTGGCCGTCTCGCTCAACCCGATGAAGTGTGGAACTTTCAACGTGGTGATGGGGTTGAACGTGCGATCTGCTTAGCAAATGTCTGGAAGGCCCGTTATCCGCAGCAAGCAATCAGTCTCTCGGTAGCGGATGAGGTCGTTACGTTGGATTTGGGCGGTCGTATGGTGTCGTATGCGAGCGGTAAAGGTTTGAACAAGCAACTGACTCTGTAGGATGGTGATGGTTACCGTGGCAAGGATGCCAAGGGGAATGGTGTAGAACNNAGTCAGCTATTAGATACAATCTAAACCAGATTGGTTATATTTTAAGTCGATCACAACGGCGTGGTTCAAACACGCTGTTTATTAATTAAATAAGGTAGGAACTTATGGAACGAATTTATCTCGATAACAATGCTACGACACTGGTTGATCCTCGGGTACGTGAAGCGATGGATCCTTTTTATTGCCAAATGTACGGCAACCCAAACTCGTTGCATTCATACGGTATTGAAGTGCGCCCGTATCTTCATCAGGCGATGGAGCAGATGTATTCAGGCATTGGCGCGCGGGATGAGGATGATATCATCATTAACTCTTGTGCCACTGAAGGCAACAACACCGTCATCATGGGGATGTATTTTAATCTTCTTAAGGATACTCGTAAAAAGTCTTTGGTCACTACGCAGTTAGAACACCCTTGTGTGCGCGAAGCGTGCCGATTTTTAGAGACTCAGGGTGTGAAGGTGACCTATCTTGCTCCCGACCGCGATGGTATGATTACCGCTGATATGGTGAAAGAGGCCATTAACGACAAAACAGCGCTGGTCTCTGTTATGTGGGCCAACAACGAGACGGGTTTGATTTTGCCGATTAAAGAGATCGCTGAAACCTGCAAAGAAAAAGGGGTTTACTTTCATACCGATGCGGTTCAGGCGATTGGCAAGATCGATGTTGACTTGCGTGATGTTCCCATCGATTACTTGACCTTTAGTGCGCACAAGTTTCATGGCCCGAAAGGGGTCGGTGGTTTGTATATTCGTAAGGGGGCAAGTTTGCCACCGTTGTTGCATGGTGGTGAGCAGATGGGCGGCCACCGCGCTGGAACCGTAGATGTTGCGGGTATGGTTGGCATGGGCAAGGCGATGGAAATTGCAGTTGAAAGCCTTGACTTTGAAGATAAAGAGGTCCGCCGACTGCGCAATAAGTTGGAAGATGCCCTACTGAAAAACGATGATGTTATGGTTGTTGGTGACCGTGAGCTACGCACGCCGAATACTCTCTACATCAGTATTCGTGGTGTCGAGGGTGAGGCGATGATTTGGGACCTCAACGAGCATGGTATTGCTGCATCAACAGGGAGTGCTTGCGCTTCAGAATCGTTGGAGGCCAGCCCTATTCTTACTGCTATTGGTGCCGACAAAGAGTTAGCTCATACCGGGGTACGGTTTAGTTTGTCACGCTTTACTACCGAGCATGAGATTGATCGAACCATTGAGGTAGCAAATAAGGCAATCGTTCGCTTGCGTCAGCTGTCAACAGCGTATTAATGATGGCGTCGCAAAAAGTCCGCCCACCTGCGTTGCAGCGTTTGTTCAAGACTTTGACATACAACATGTATGCCTTCACCCTTGAACAACCACTACGCCTTGGGGGACGAAATTTTTGCTTAGCCATCTATTTTGTTTTTGTTAGACCATCATTAATGATTTACAGTTTTGCTGCGGCGACTGTTTGATAGGAGTATTTAAGTTATGGCTAAAAATGATTTAATTGGCGGTTCTCTTTGGGAGCAATATTCGGAGAAAGTTGCCGAACGGATGAATAACCCACGCCATTTTGGTGAGTTGACTGAAGAGGATGCTCAGGCATTGAATGGTCGGTTGATAATTGCTAACGAGGGTGCTGAATCCTGTGGCGATACGGTTCGATTGTTCTGGATCGTTGGTAATGATGATGAAGTGATTAAGGCGGCAAAATTTAAGTCGTTTGGTTGCGGAACAGCCATTGCCTCAACGGATATGATGGCCGAGATGTGTATTGGTAAAACCGTTGAAGAAGCGACGAAAATCACTAATCTTGATGTCGAAAAAGCTCTGCGTGATACTGAGGATGAGGCTGCCGTGCCGCCACAAAAGATGCACTGTAGTGTTATGGCTTATGAAGTAATTAAGCAGGCGACAGCCATCTATCGTAATGTTGATGTGGCAACGTTGCAGGAAAAAGATATTGTTTGTGAGTGTGCACGGGTATCGTTGCAGATGGTTGAAGATGCGATCCGGATCAATGATCTCACTACGGTGGAAGAGATTGCCGATTACACTAAGGCGGGTGCGTTTTGTAAATCCTGCATCGAACCGGGTGGCCACGAAAAACGTGAGCATTATCTTGTTGATATTTTGGCACGTGTGCGTGGCGAAATAGAGCATGAGAATAATCCCGACGGTGTGGTGGTGGATGATTTTTTGACGCTGTCCATTGTTAAGCAGATTAGGGCGATCGAGCAGTCCTTGGATCAATACGTTCGCCCTGCCCTAGCGGGTGATGGTGGTGGCGTTGAGCTCGACGATGTTTGTCCGGGTGACGATGGTCTTGTTCATGTTCATATCAAGTATCAAGGATCCTGTAAGGGCTGTGCCGGTAGTGTTGCCGGAACCTTAAGCTTTGTCCAGAAAAGCTTACAGGGCACTGTGAGCGACAAGATCCGTGTTGTTGTCGCGTAACGCTAAACCGTGAACGACGCGAATAGAATTTTGCTAGAATAGTAAAAAGATGAGAAAAGGGGGAACCAGAAATGGGTTTCCCCTTTTTCTTTGTCAGCAGAACATTGACTTGCGGACGCTCTGGTTCTATCATGTTAGGATTTATGGCGTAATGTTTGGCAATGCAAGGTTAGTCTTAAAGGGAAGCGAAAATCATGGCACTGTTACAGATACAACACTATCCAGAAGTTGTTCTCACTGAAACGTCGGTTCCAGTGACCGAATTTGATGCGGACTTACGTACTTTAGCGGCCAATATGGTTGAGACCATGTATGCCGCGCCAGGCGTTGGTTTAGCTGCGCCTCAAGTGGCAGTACTCAAGCGTTTGGTCGTCATCGATTGTGGTGACAAAGAGGATCCCAAGCTCGTTGTTGCGGTGAACCCTGAAATCATTGAGCGTGATGGCGAATCGTATGAGGAGGAGGGCTGCTTGTCGGTTCCTGATTATTATGCATGCATTAAGCGTAGTGAGCGGGTGCGAGTCCGTTTTCAGAACCTACAAGGCGAAGTGATCGAGTTTAATGCCGAAGGGTTGTTAGCTATCTGTTTTCAACATGAGATTGATCATCTCGATGGCAAGCTTTTCGTCGATCGCTTGTCATCGCTGAAAAAAGGGATCTTTCGTAAAAAATATCAAAAAATTATGGAACAACAGCAGGAGCAGTTGTGATTGAGACAAAAAATATTCGTACCGTATTTATGGGGACTCCCGATTTTTCACTAGCTACCTTTGAGGGTTTAATCGAAGCAGGGCTTGATCTTGTCGGTGTGTATACGCAGCCTGACCGTCCGAAGGGGCGTGGCAAAAAGATGGCTGCACCGCCCGTGAAAGAGTTGGCATTGCAGCATGATATCCCGGTGTTTCAACCGCGCCGCTTACGTGATGAGCAGGCGGTCGCCGAATTAGCAGCATTGAAGCCGGACCTTATTGTGGTGGTCGCTTACGGCCAAATTTTACCACAAAGTGTGCTGGATCTGCCCAAGCATGGTTGTATCAATGTTCACGCCTCACTGTTGCCGCGCCATCGTGGGGCGGCTCCCATCAATAAGATGATTATTGATGGCGATGAGGTTGCCGGTGTGACAACCATGATGATGGATATTGGCCTTGATACCGGTGATATGCTGGTTAAACGCTCGTTGTCAATCTTTCCTCAAGAAACAGCAGGACAGTTGCATGATCGTCTTGCTTTGTTGGGCCGTGAGGCGATGGCGGAAACCTTAGCCCGGTTGTGTGCCGGGACCTTGAGCCGTGAGGTGCAGGATGACAGTCTGAGCACTTATGCTTCGATGATGAAGAAAGAGGATGGTTGTGTCGATTGGACTCAGGATGCCACGACCATTCATAATCTGGTGCGCGGTCTTGATCCGTGGCCTGCCGCGTATACCACCCTTGACGGGCAAACGTTGAAAATTGCTGACACCCGCTTGTGTGATGGTGAAGGGCGGCCCGGTACGATACTTCGTGCTGATGCTGATGGTGTTATTGTTGCCTGCGGTCAAGGGGCACTTAAGGTCAATGGGCTCCAGTTGCCCGGTAAAAAGCGTTTAAGTGCTGCGGATTTTGTTCGTGGTCGCTCGTTGGAAATTGGCACTTTGCTTGGTGTTTCATAATTTAAAGAGGTTGATCTGCACAGTTGCTAACCTGTTGTTTGCCCCTTGAAAAACAGGTGGACTCTCCCTATATTTAGCTGGTAAATCAATAGTTGGCGATTGTTTGGGTATGGGTGTGATAGTGGTTTATCACTTAAATAGTAAAATAAGCATGATAATAGAGGGTATGTGACACATGTTGAATAATGCAAAAACAGTGGGCTTAATGGCCTTGATGACCATTTTGTTGATGGTGTTTGGTGGTATTTTAGGTGGCCAAACAGGGGCAATCTTTGCTCTGGTGATGGCTGCCGTGATGAATATCGGTTCCTACTGGTTCTCCGATAAAATTGTCCTACGCATGTACAAAGGACATGAGGTAACCAGCGGTGTTTTGTACGATGTCGTTCAGGAGTTGTGTCAGCGTAATCAATTAGTGATGCCAAAAGTGTTTATGATTCCTGAATCAACCCCTAATGCTTTTGCCACGGGGCGAAATCCACAACATGCTGTTGTTGCGGCAACAGAGGGGATTATGGGAATTCTTAGTCGCGATGAGTTGATGGGCGTCATGGCGCATGAGATGGCTCACGTCAAGCACCGTGATATTTTGATTGGTTCCATTGCGGCAACTATCGCTGGTGCGATCTCGTATATGGCGACTATGGCACAATGGGCCATGATCTTTGGTGGTTTAAGTGGCGATGACGAAGAGGGTGGCAGCAACATTTTCGTGATGATTGTCACCATGATCTGCGCGCCAATAGCTGCTATGTTGGTGCAGATGGCGGTTTCTCGCTCGCGTGAATATGCTGCGGATCGTGGCGGTGCAGCACTGTGTGGCAATCCTCACTACTTAGCCAGTGCGTTGCGAAAGCTTGAATCATCCAACCGTCAGCGTCCGATGGCCAATGTCAATGACGCAACGGCGCATATGTTCATTGTCAATCCACTGAGTGGTAAGGGATTGCAAAGTCTGTTTTCGACCCATCCACCGATGGATGAGCGGGTTCGTCGTTTAGAAGAGATGGCCTAATTGATCACGTTGGATCGTGATCATTTTTACTAATTGAATATCATGGCGGGGGCGTGTGAAGCATGCTCCCGCTTTGTTGTGAACTGCGTTAGCGAGGTTTTAAGCTGTGGCTAAAAAGAAAACAATTGTAGCGAAGGATGCTCGTTCCATTGCATTTCAAGTGTTATGTCGCGTTGAAGAGGGGGGCTACTCTGACCTTGTTCTGGATAGTGCGTTGGACGCCGTTCCTGCCCTCGATCCACGTGAACGCGGTTTAGCAACCGAACTTGTTTATGGTGTTTTGCGCCGTCGTGGCAGTCTTGATTATATCCTCGATGCCTATTGCCGGCAGACGTTAGCGAAGTTGGAACCTCAAGCTCTATGCTTGTTACGCTTAGGTGTTTATCAGATTTTTTATTTGGATAAGATTCCACAACGTGCCGCTGTGCATAGTACCGTTGAACTGGCACGACAGATGGGCTTGGAGCGGGTGACAGGGCTTGTGAATGGCATTCTGCGCTCCTGCTTGCGTGAGCCTGAGCGGGTTAAGTGGCCCCAAAAAGACCGGGACCCTGTTGGTTGGTTGACCCATAAACAGTCATTGCCCGCATGGTTGGCTAGCCGTTGGTTAGCTGAGTTTGGCATGGAGGAAGCGTCAGCTCTTGCTGAGGCTGTGTCTCTGGTGCCGCCGACCACTGTACGTGTTAATTTGCTGAAAACAGATCGTGAATCCTTTATCCAAAAGCTTGCTGAGTTGGATGTTGTTGCCACACCGACCCGCTTTGCCCCCGAGGGGGTGAAGGTGGAACGTGGTGGCTTGCGTCAACTTAGTGGTGCCGATTTAGAGCTGTATCAAGTACAAGATGAGGCGAGTATGCTCATTGCTCATCTGTTGAACCCCAAGGCTGGAGAGAAATTGCTTGATGTCTGCGCTGCGCCGGGGGGGAAAACGACCCACTTGGCTGCGCTAACGGATAATCAAGCTGAAATTATGGCGATGGATCTTCATCCCAAGCGGCTAAATTTGGTGCGTGACAGTGCCGTGCGACTGGGCTGCTCTTCGATTATCACTCAAGCTTGGGATATGACACAACACTGTACGCTGTTGGCGGGGAAAACGTTTGATCGCGTACTGGTGGACGCTCCATGCAGTGGTCTCGGTGTGTTACGCCGTAATCCTGAAGCGCGCTGGCGACGGACGGAGGCCGATGTCCTTCGCTTGGCAAAGCTGCAAGGGGAGATATTGACGCACGCTGCTGAGCTTGTTGGTTCGGGTGGTGTGTTGTTGTACTCGCTGTGCACCACCACTGCTGAAGAGTCGCGCGAGGTTGTCGCGCGATTTTTGGATCAGAATTCCGATTTTGTTCAGGAAGACCTGCGTACTCATGTGCCTGAGCATTGGCGCGAGTTGTTTGACGATCAAGGCCGTTTGATGACTCTGACAACCCGTCACGATGGCATGGACTGCTTTTTTGCGACGGCGTTACGGCGAAATTGATTGTGACGTTGCCGACACCTTTTTCATTTATCCCCCTTATCAATCTCTACTTGGAGTTGAACCATGATTAAAATTTCTCCGTCGATCCTCTCTGCTGACTTTGCTCGTCTTGGTGCTGAAATTCGGACCGTAGCACAAGCGGGGGCTGATTATATTCATGTTGATGTCATGGACGGTCATTTTGTCCCCAATATCACCATTGGTGCGCCGGTTGTTAAGGCGTTGCGGCAAATTACTGAGTTACCCCTTGATGTTCATCTGATGATCGAAAATCCTGATTTATATATTCCAGATTTTGCTGCCGCGGGTGCGGATATAATTACCGTTCATCAGGAGGCCGTTCCCCATCTTCATCGTACGGTGCAGTTGATTCATAGCTTAGGGAAAAAGGCCGGGGTGTCGATCAATCCTGCCACGCCGGCGTCGACGCTTGAGGTGATTATTGATGAAGTTGATTTGATCCTAGTGATGAGTGTTAATCCCGGCTTTGGTGGTCAGAGCTTTATCCCGTCAATGTTGCCAAAGATTAAGCAACTGCGTGAGATGGTTGAACGCAGTGGGCGCTCGATTGAGATTGAAGTCGATGGTGGCGTGAAATCGGACAATATTGGCGAGATCGCTGCGGCGGGTGCTGATGTGTTTGTTGCCGGCAGTGCGGTGTTTAATACTCCCGACTATACGGCGGCCATTAGTGCCTTGCGTCAGAGTGTGGGCTAGCGGGCTGCTGGAATTTAACATTGAGGTTGGGGAGGTAGATCGTGGCTAATTCGGAGTTTTTGACTCGAATTCAAGAAACCGTTTTAATTGGCGACGGTGGCATGGGCACCGTGCTCTATGAGCAAGGTGTTCCGGTTGACAGCTGTTTTGAGAACTTGAATCTCACCCATCCACATCTGGTCACCGCGGTGCATCAGGCCTATCGCGCGGCTGGGGCCCAGCTACTTGAAACCAATACCTTTACCGCTAACCGTGCCCGTTTGGCGGCGATTGGCCTTGAAGCCGATGTCCATCAGATTAATGCGGCTGGGGCACGCTTGGCTCGTCAGGCGGCAGGGTGTGATTCGGACCTATTTATTGCTGGTGCCGTGGGGCCGTTGGTTGGTTGTGATCAGGACACCCTGCTGAGTGTGGCTGATCAGCAACAGATGTTTCGTGAGCAGATGGAGGGCTTGGCTGATGGTGGTGTTGATCTCTTTTTGCTTGAAACCTTTGCTTCACTAGCAGAGCTTAAGCTGGCGATCTCGGTGGCTAAAAAGATTGGCCTACCCGTTGTGGCTCAGATGACCTTCTTTGCTGAAGGACGCACTCGCGAAGGTCTTGACGGTGCTCAGGTCTCACGTGAACTGGATGAGATGGCACGACTTGGCAGTGGCTATGGTGCTGATGTTGTTGGTGCGAATTGCGGTTCTGGTCCTCATGATATGTTGGCTGTGGTTCGTCAGATGGGAGCCACTGTCGAGCGACCGATCTCTGCCTTTGCTAACTCTGGCTTTCCTCAATATGTCAATGGTCGTCATATCTACTTGGCAACCCCAGAATACTTTGCCCAACGCAGCCAAGAGATGGTTGCTAGCGGGGCTTCGCTGGTTGGTGGTTGCTGCGGTACGACGCCTGAGCATATTGCCGCTCTTGCGCAACGCCTCAAGGGGGTTAAGCCGGTAACGCGCATCGTGGCACCACAAGTGGTTGAGGGTGCTAAGAGTGCTGAACCTGTCGTCACTATCTCCTCATTACGAGAAAGTTCACCACTATTAAAGCATGACCTAAAACGTAAGCCGATCACAGTGGAATTAGACCCGCCACGCGGCCTTGATTGTACTCAGGTGATTCAACGAGCGCGTCAGTTGGCGGCCAGCGGTGTTGATGCGATTAATCTTGCTGAAAACCCACTGGCTCGTATTCGCATGGGTAATTTAGCATTAGCGGCGCGCATTCAAGATGCGACAGGCGTTCCTGTCATTGCCCACGTGACCTGCCGTGATCGTAATTTGATTGGCCTTCATTCCGAAATGATGGGTGCCCATCTGCTTGGTTTGCGTCATATCCTTGCCGTCACGGGCGATCCGGCTTCGGTTGGTGATGGCGGTGGCGCAACCAGTGTTTTTGATCTTAACTCCGTTGGCTTACTCGAACTTTTGACAGCGTTAAACAGTGGCCGTAATTTACTTGGCGCTGATCTGGCCAGCTGTAGTGACTTTTGTATCGGCGCGGCATTTAATCCGAATGCGGCCAAGCTTGATGGTCAGTTGCGTAAATTAGATAAAAAAATCGCGGCAGGTGCTCAGTTTGTTCAAACGCAGCCTGTTTACTCCCTTGAGATTGTCGATCGGATGAATCTTGCTTTAAGGGATGTCAGCATTCCAGCCTTTCTTGGCATTCTCCCGCTGGTCAGTGAGCGAAATGCTGAATTTCTTCATAATGAAGTTCCCGGAATTGTGTTACCTGATGAGGTGCGTGAGAGAATGCGCGGCACCAAAGGGGCGCAAGGTGTGGCCGCTGGTATGGAGATAGCTGTGGAGATGGTGAGTGCTCGCCATAGTCAGAGCGATGGGTATTATATTATGCCGCCATTTGGTAAGGTTGAATTAGCACAAGAACTCATTGAAGTTATTCGATCTTTTTCACCATAGCGTGCTGTTGCGGCCGAAGTCATTTTGTTTTCACTTCCGCCGTCCATGTGGCCACGTGTCGTCATTTCTTATGTAAAATTGTCCTTGATTTAGTAGCGGTATTTGTGGTATTTAGCTGCATACTGTATACAAAATATATGTCGTGATTTACGATAAAAAGAGCGGTTCGTCGCTCTTCTTTGTGAAGAATAAAAAGCCCTCTAGCAGGCGAGGGCATAGGTATCACAGGAGGTCATATTGTCAGAAATCGTATTTTCCAGCTGGGGAAGAAAAGTTGTCGATAACCGCAATGGCGGTGAGGCTGACTTAGCTTCGTTAAAGCTTAAACTGCCGACAGAATATCTGGGTAACAGCAAAGTCAACGCGTTTATGGGTTGGGATGGTGTTGTTTTACTGGATAAAGATACTGACGTGGTTGCTATGGCTGCCGAGTACATGAAGCGCGTGCAGGAAAAACACTGCTGCGGTAAATGTACTCCAGGTAAAAAAGGGACACGTGTACTACAGGATACGTTGGCACGTATTCTTCAAGGTCACGGTGAAGAGAAGGATTTGGATATCATCCAGAGCCTATCTAGCCTTCTTGAGGGGTGTAAATGTACTCTGTGTATGACATCGGTTATTCCTGTCTTGGATACTGTCAATCACTTCCGTGATGATTATATGGCGTACATCAGTGGCGGGCGAAAGCCTAAATTCGCTGGTGATTATCGTGATAAGGTCACCGCACCATGTATGGACAGATGTCCAGCACATATTGATATTCCTGCTTACATCGAAG
>LGVF01133264.1_pt1 | contig 11855 bp, 11 predicted proteins | sample 469901 | NCBI WGS metagenome assembly LGVF01 (sample SAMN03893561, study PRJNA290197) | marine sediment metagenome | material: sediment; isolation source: combined push core samples #3730, #5133, and #5579 collected at Hydrate Ridge | place: Pacific Ocean: Hydrate Ridge | reverse complement strand
GGCTCGACACGGGCCGGAAGGCGCGTGTCGCAACTTGCAGCCGAGACCATCAAGCGGGTGGCTCTCGAACTGGGGGGCAAATCACCGGCCCTGGTGCTGGATGATGCCAACCTGCCTCTGGCAATCGAAGCTACCCTTGACAGTTGTTTTATGAATTCCGGCCAGACCTGTGATGCCATGACCCGTTTGTTGATACCGGAGGATCTTTATGACCAAGCGGTGGCTTTAGCCTTAGAAATGGCTGTTTCCTTTACGGTCGGTGACCCCACTGGGGCTGATGCTAAACTTGGCCCCTTGGTCTCGGAGCGGCAGCGGCGCCGGGTGAGAGACTATATTAGCAAAGGAATCGAGGAGGGGGCGGAGTTGCTGTTTGGTGGTGTCGAACCGCCGAGCGGTTTGGACAAGGGCTGGTATGTTCGGCCGACAATATTGGGTCGTGTGACTCCGCAGATGACTGTTTCCCGCGAAGAGATCTTCGGCCCGGTACTGTCGATCCTGACCTATCGGGATGAGGAGGAGGCGGTACGTATTGCCAACGACACCAATTACGGCCTGGCGGCGGCAGTTTGGTCGGCAGATGAACAGCGGGCCCTGAATGTGGCAAAGCGGCTACGAGCAGGTCAGGTAGGGGTGAACGGCGGCCCTGGCAATCTGTTAGCGCCCTTTGGTGGATACAAGCAGTCGGGCAATGGACGTGAAATGGGGCGTTATGGTCTGGAGGAGTTTCTCGAAGTGAAGTCGATACAGTTGCCGAAAAATGACGGCAAATAACTTATGGGGAGGCGAGGCAAGGGATGGTTGGGTAGCTCGGTCAGATAATGAGTGTTTAATCTGCTCTTGTCAGAAGTCAAACAAGCTTTGCTCAACCTTTTTACCCCTTTTTTTGCTCGTACTCATCTTTTTTTGCTGCAGTGAATCCTGGAGCGGTTTTTCCATGGGATGAGTTTGCTGTTCCTGCTCCAGGGATCGATTTTCTGAGGCTGGCTTGGGGTCCTGTATCTGCAGCAGGGCTCTTTCACTGGACCGCCGCTTACGCTGTTCTTCTTGAAGAGCCTTCTTCTGGTTGTTAAGGAGGGCCTGAGCGCTGCGCAGCTGCTTTTCAGCCACACTGGCCCGCAGTTCAGAAGCGTCTTTTTTCCGTTCCAACAAGCACTTCTGCTGACGGGCCTGTTGCAGTTGCTGTGTCAACCGTCGCTGTTTTGAGTCTGAGTCCTTCCTTATCTCGACAACCTGCTGTTGTGCTTCCTGAAGCTTTTGCTGGACGGTCTGCCGGGATTGGGCGGCGGTTTCTTCGAGTTCGCTCAGCAGGGCATGGCGCAGTCGATCAGAGATGACAGTTTCCACCCCCTGTTGCCCTGAGCGTTCCCGTTGCCAACGGCGGTAATGTTTAAGTACCGTGGTCATGGAGCCGCCGGTTCTTGCCTGAATGGCGCGCACGCTGAGCCTTTGGGATTGTTCCAGGTCGGTGCAAGTCTTGGCGACCTGCTCGTAGCTGATACCTTTTCTGGGCATGCGAAACCCTCCTTAACGATAATGACGTTATCGTAGCGTTCTTTAACGCGATTGCCAAGTATAAAGTCGAGGGGGAGGGCTTTCCACCAAGATGCTGTGTGGTGTCTTGGTGAAAAATATCCGGTATATCTTTGTTGTTCGGCAAATGAACAATAGTGGCAACTTCGGAGGCGTTTTTTCCTGGTTCAAAATGTCTTCAAAGAACTTTTTACTCTGGCGGCGAACCGGGCTTAGACCGGTGAAACAAAAGGACTGCTATCCCCGATAATTTATTGGATGCCGGTTGCCGGTCAGTGATTTTCTTGCATAATGTTAAATATATAGCTGTTCAGATTGTTCTTAGAACTTTTTCAAGAGATATCGATCTTACGGATAGGGATGAAGAGGGCTATTGTAAGTGCATCGTTATTTACTGCAGTGATCTTCAGAAACCGGCTGTACTGCCAAAGCAAGGAGCCGCCATGGAAAATCATACAGAAAAAACGGACAGTATCTACGACCAGTTACAGGGGGTCTACCAGCACGACCCGGAAGAATTCGAGCGGCTTAGTGGTGCTCTGATTCGGCAAGCCTTGGACGATGTGCCGGAGGAACTCAGGGCCCAGGCCTATGGAATTCAGCGCAGGATCGAACACCAATTAAACAAATATAAGGATCCAATTGCTCGTATGAACGCCATGGTGGAAATCTTCTGGCAGCAATTCCATGAATTTCAAGCTGTTATCAACGATCCCTGTGAAGTCCTCGAAAATAGACGCCACTGCGGGACTAAGGCCAAGATCCTACCATTTAAAGGACCAGACCCAGGTCATTAAACAATAGATCGAAAAAAAACACCTGTCGTAAAAGACAGGTGTTTTTTTATTTCTACCGTTTGTGCCGCTGTCTGCGGTCATTGAGAACTTTTCTTTCAGGCTAAAACAGTTTAACATGGGCTCTCGATAAGAAAGGATAACTCATGAGTGAAAAGCGTCTTAATCTCCGTAGAAATCGTCGCCTTGAAGTCCGGTTCGGACCGGACGAGCCGAAACGGATCGGCTTTACCTGCGATATTACCCGGCAGGGATTCTTTATCCAGAGCAGCGCGGTCTGCCGACCCGGCACTTTGCTGATCATTACCCTGATGATGGGCCACGAGCAGGAGGTCAGGCTGGAGGCTCGCGTGCAGTGGGCCAAGCGGGTGCCGCCTCAACTGCTGCGGGCGGTCAAGAAAGGTGGCATGGGTGTCAAGATCCTTCGTTTTGTTTCTGGGGAAGCTATTTACTACTCCTATTGCGCAGCCCTCAACGCCTGATGTCTGTCCCGTCGACTTTTCCCCCGATTATTTTCAGCCTACCTCGTTATACCTTCTGACCAGAAACTGCACTCTGAGTTCCTCTTCTACCAGCTTGCGGCAGGTTTCCACATCGATGCCGGGTAGGGTCACGACGCTGGCGGTGACCGACGGGATGTGCTTTTTGGCCTCCAGTAAAAAGTCCTTGACCGCCTGGTACCCTGCCTCGCCGAAGTCTGACTGGCAGATTCGTTGATAATTAGCTGCATCGGCCGCATTGAGGGATACGGAGATAGCGTCGACCAGGCCGGCCAGTTCGGGTAGAATATTTCGTTTATGCACCAGATTGGCCTGCCCGTCGCTATTGATCCTGACCCTGACGCCTTGTTCCTGTAGCCAGGCGGCTACTTCCTTGACCAGATCGAGGCGTAGCAGGGGTTCGCCGTAGCCGCAAAAAACCACCTCCCGATAGTCTTGCGCTCGTCCGATAGCCTGAATAACCTCCGCAGCGGTCGGTTCCCTCTCCAGCTTCAAGGCGTGGCCCTTGACCGTAAAATCCTTGAACTTGGCGCAAAAGATACACTTGTTACTGCAACGGTTGGTGATGTTGAGATAGAGCGCATCTCGAATCGGGTAGGCGATGCGACTGCGTTGGTCAGGAGCGCCGATGCCGAACAGGCGAAAAGCGTTGAGGCAGGTAGTCCGGGCGATATCCTCCAGGGAGAGGCCCTTGATCCGCGCCAGTTCCTCGGCCGTATCGCGGACAAAGGCCGGCTCGTTACGTTTTCCTCGGCGGGATTGGGGGGCGAGGTAAGGGCAGTCCGTCTCCAGTAGTAGATGGTCGGTGCTGATGGCCTCTGCCACGTCCCGCAGGGCTTGGTTGGCGGGGTAGGTGAGGGTGCCGGGAAAGGAAATGTAAAAACCCAGCTCGATGCAGGCTTGAGCCATGGCCAGGTCGCCGCTGAAACAGTGTAATACCCCGCCGATCTGTTGCGCCTGCTCTTCCTGCAATATGCGCAGTACGTCTTGGTGGGCTTCTCGGTCGTGAACGATAATTGGCAGGTTCAGTTCTTTGGCCAAAGCGATCTGGCGACGAAAGGCAGTCTGTTGAATATCGTGAGGGCAGTGGTCGCGATAGTAGTCGAGGCCCATTTCGCCGATGGCCACTACCCTGTCCTGCTGAGCCATGGCTTTTAGCTCGTCCATCGCCTCGTTGGTAGCTTCCCGGGCAGCGTGGGGATGAATACCGACGGCGGCATATATCTCGGCATAGGTCGCCGCCAGCGCGACGCTGGCTTTGGAGCTGGCAAGATCACAGCCGATGGTCAGCATATGGTTCACGCCAGCGGTCTTGGCCGATTCGATAACCTGTGGCAGGTCGTCTGTAAAACGCCCGTTGTCGAGGTGGGCGTGGGTGTCGATGAGAGCGTGGGGGCGATTGTTCATGGTGGTTCTCCAACAGTAAGGGGCGCAAAAGCGCCCCTTAGCATAAACGACTATGTGAAGGACAGAATTACTCTGCTTCGATACGGGGAAAGAGTGGTGTCGCCTTGGCAATGGCGGTGCCTGGTTGTAGCAGGCCCCAGCGGCTGTTGTCGCTCAGATTCAATTCCTCTTCGGGCTGGCCGAGGGTCAGCATAATGCTCTGGGCGGTATCGGGCAGAAAGGGGCCGACCAGCAGGGCCACGAGGCGTACCGCCTCAAGCAGATTGTAGAGCACAGTGCCGAGGCGTTCCTGCTGCGCAGGGTCTTTGGCCAGGGACCAGGGGCTGCTGTCGTCGATATACTTATTGGCGGCGCTGATCAGTTCCCAGATGGCTTGCAGGGCTTTGTTGAAGGCCTGCTCGTTCATCAGCTGGTCAACCCGTTCGATAACTGGCGCAAAATGGCTGATGAAGGCCTCATCGGATTCATTCAAGGTGCTAGCTGCGGGCAAGACGCCATCGAAGTATTTATTAACCATGGCGGTGGAGCGACTCACCAGGTTGCCAAGATCGTTGGCCAGGTCCGAATTAATGCGATGAATGAGTGATGAGTGGGAAAAATCCCCGTCGAGGCCGAAGGGGACCTCACGCAGTAAGAAGTAGCGGATGGCGTCGGCCCCGTACTTGTCGATAAGCATGTTCGGCTCGACTACGTTCGCAAGACTTTTGCTCATTTTCTGTCCCTCGACAGTCCACCAGCCGTGGGCAAAGACCTTTTCCGGCAGGGGAATGCCGGCCGCCAGCAGAAAGGTCGGCCAGTAGACGGTGTGAAAGCGCAGGATGTCCTTACCGATGATATGCACATCCGCTGGCCAAAATTTCTCGAAGTTCTGGTCGTTGCCGTCGGGATAGCCAAGGGCGGTGATGTAGTTGGTCAGGGCGTCGAACCAGACGTAGATGACGTGCTTCTCATTGTCCGGCACCGGGATGCCCCAAGAAAAGGAGGTACGGGAGATGGACAGGTCGCGCAGTCCCTCGCGGACAAAGTTGAGAATTTCGTTGCGCCGCGTGCGAGGCTGGATGAAGTCAGGGTTCTCCTCGATGTGCTGCAGCAGGGCTTCCTGATATTTGCTCATGCGGAAGAAGTATGATTCTTCTTTGAGCTTGTCTGTCGGCCGGCCACAATCGGGGCAGCAACCGTCCATGAGTTGGGTTTCGGTCCAGAAGGTTTCACAGGGAGTGCAGTACCAGTCTTCGTACTCACCGAGGTAGATGTCGTCGGAGGCAAAGAGTTTTTTAAAGAGGTAGTGGACCCCCTTTTTATGGCGCTCCTGTGAGGTGCGGATAAAGTCGGTATGGCTGATGTTTAGTTTATCCCACAGGGCCTGAAAGCGCTTGACTACGCGGTCTGCCAGCTCCAAAGGTGTTTCACCCTTGGCCTGAGCGGCCTTTTCAACCTTCTGCCCGTGTTCGTCCGTGCCGGTCAGGAAAAAGACGTCATATCCCTGAGCCCTTTTGTAGCGGGCCAGTACATCGCAGGCCACAGTGGTATAAGCATGTCCGATGTGGGGTACATCGTTGACGTAATATATGGGAGTGGTGACGTAAAAACGCTTATCCATTCTTGTCTCCTGATGGTTTGCTGTTGGCGGGGCGACGCCGGGGTCTACGGCGGGATTTTTTAGGAGCCGGTTTATTGCCATCGACGACCGCTGCCGGTTGTGGCTGCTGTGGCTGCTGTGGCTGCTGTGGCTGCTGTGGCTGCTGTGGCTGCTGTGGCTGCTGTTGAGTGCGGTCCTTAGTCTCCTTCGCGGTAGCAGGTTTGCGAGGAGGCTGTCTACGGCTGCTAGGCTGTCTGCTCCGTGTTTTGGCTGGAGGTGGGGTTGAGGGCTGTTTTTCCGCGGCCTTATCCAACATCTCCAACTGCTCAACGGGCACTTCAATGCTGACATTGTCTTCTCGCCTGACCGTCACTTTACGGGCCAGAACGTTTTGTGCCACCACCATGCTTTCCAGACCTTCATGCATTACTTTGCGACCGCATTTGGGCAACCCTTTGCGGTTTTCGCGATAGGTTTCGTATTCATAGTTGAGGCAACAGAGCAGGCGTCCGCACTGCCCGGAAATCTTGTTGGGGTTAAGGGCCAGATTCTGTTCTTTGGCCATTTTTACGGAAACAGGGGCGAAATTGACCAAAAAGGTGCAACAACACAGAGCCCGGCCGCAGATACCTAGACCGCCGGTGATCTTGGCTTCATCGCGAACACCGATCTGGCGCATCTCGATGCGGGTGTGAAAATGATGGGCCAGGTCCTTGACCAGATCTCGAAAATCGACTCGACCGTCGGCGGTAAAGTAAAAGATGACTTTCGAGGCGTCGAAAAGATACTCAGCCCGCACCAATTTCATGTCCATATTGCGGGACTGAATGCGTTGTCGACAAAACTCAAAGGCGGTCTGTTCCTTAGCCTCCGATTGCTTGGCCATATTAATGTCATTGGCCGTGGCCAAGCGCAGTACGCTCTTTAGTTTGTCCGGGGCTTGGGCGGGGTCGCATTCGCGAGCAGCGCCAACCACGGTGCCAAGGGATTGGCCGCGCTCTGTCTCGACAATAACCTGATCTTGGGCAGCCAGTTCCAGGTTGTTGCACAGAAAGTCGTATTGTTTGCCCGCAGTGCGGAATTTAACCGAAACGATTCGAATCATAAGGCGTATCGGATTATCCTTATCTGGATGAAACGGGTTGATGAGGCCAGCGTCCGGTTGCTCAAGCTACAAGGTGCATAAGCAGGACCTCTACGGCCAGTTGTCGATTGACATTGCGTGCAAGGTGGCGGCGCGTTTGGTCAAGCGCCGATAATTTGCTAAGCAGCGAGGGCGTCGATTCATTGTTGGCGACTCGATGAATTTTTTCCATCAGGTCGATATTGACCAGTTCCCTTTCAGGACGCCCATGGCGGTAAAGTAGCAGGTCCCGATAAAAGGCCTGAAAAATTTCCAGGATTTCCGGCAGCATTTCCTTGTCCTGGACCAGTTTTTCAGCGAAACTGAACAGAGGCAGGACGCTGCCTGGCGACAGGCCGGTCAGGGTCTTTAGCAGCTCTCGACGACCTTCGATATAGAGATCGCGGTCTTTGCCGAGAGCCTTTTTAAAGCTGCCGTTGGCCAATGAAGTCAAGATATGCGCTTCGGTATCATCAATGGCCAACTGCTCACAAAGAACATCCATGAGGAGTTTTCGTTCGATGCGGGCGAAGGGCAGCCGTTGGCAACGGGAGCGTACCGTAATTAAAAGAGCATCGGGCCGATCCGTCAGTAAAATAATCAGGGTGTTGGCCGTCGGCTCTTCCAGGGTTTTGAGCAGGGCGTTGCCGGCAGCCAGGTTGAGCTTTTCCGCGTTATCAATAACACAGATTTTTTTCGGTGCTTCAAGGGGCCGGTAAGAAAGCTCCTTTTGCATGGTACGAATCTGTTCGATCTTTATGCTGTTGCCATCAGCCTCGACAAAGTGCAAGTCGGGATGGTTGTGATGATCTACCTTGCGACAGGCGGCGCAGTCTCCGCAGCCGTTGCCCTGTTGGCAGAAAATTGCCCTGGCCAGCGCCAGCGCCATAAGGCGTTTACCGATCCCTGCCGGACCTTCAAAGAGGTAGGCATGAGGGAGTCTACCACTGGACAGAGCACGGCGGAGCAGATCTTTCTGGCGGTCATGACCGATAATGCTGGCGAAGGTCATGGGGCGGTTCCAGGGGCTAGATAGCCCAGCAGGCAGGCCAGCAGTCGCTCGCTGACCGCGCCGGGATTTCCCGTGGCGTCGATTATCCTCATGCGCTGCGGAGCGTTTTTGGCTAAGGTCAGATAGCCTTCCCTGATTCGCTGGTGAAAATCCAGAGACTCCTGCTCGAATCGCCCCTCGTCGGTCATGTTTTCAACGCTGTTGCGTTGCAATGCCCTTTGCAGACCGGCCTCATGGGGCATGTCGAGCAGTAGGGTCAGGTTTGGCCGACAGTCTGCACAGGCCAAGGTATTGAGTCCCTCGATGAGATCAAGATCGAGGCCACGACCGTAACCCTGATAGGCCAGGGTGGCATCGGTATAGCGATCGCAGAGCACGATGCGCCCTGCCTGCAGAGCCGGTTGAATTATTTCCGCCACATGTTGGGCCCGGGCCGCAGCGTAAAGGAGTAATTCGGCGCGATCCACCAGCGCATCGTTGGCGGGGTGCAGCAGAATTTCCCGTATGGCATCGGCGATGGGGCAACCGCCCGGTTCCCGGGTGGTAAGCACGTCATGGCCCTGGCGGCGAAGAAACTTAGCTACCATAGCAATTTGGGTGGTTTTGCCGCTGCCTTCAATGCCTTCGAAGGTGATAAAATGAGCCATGTGCAGAGTGCCCCTTAAGTAAATCCTGTGATTATAGGAACGGGCCGGGTAAGAATCAAGGGTAAAAGCTGAATAGGGTCAGCGTTTTGTTGCCTTAAACACCCTCCTTGTGTAAGATGAGCCTTTATTTTGACCCCTTGAACCCGCTTGTTTTCGCTTAATTCGGAGATGTTGTTGCAAACAGATCAAGACATGCAGTGCCTGCAGGATAATCTTGGCTATCATTTTGTCGATAGATCCTTTTTGGTCGAAGCTCTGACCCATAAATCGTACAGTAACGAACAGCCTGGAAAGTCTTTTCCCTGTAATGAGCGTCTTGAGTTTTTAGGTGATGCGGTACTCGACTTGGTGGTCAGTCGCTACATGTTTCGACGTTTTCCCGACGCGCAGGAAGGGGAACTGACCCGTATTCGGGCAGAAGTGGTTAACGAAAAAGGCCTGTCAATAGTCGCACGCACCCTTCAGCTTGGTGGTTTTTTGCGTCTTGGGCGGGGTGAAGAACGTAGTGGCGGTCGAGATAAAGACAGCCTGCTGGCTAACGTCCTTGAGGCTTTGCTGGGTGCTGTTTTTTGTGATGGTGGTTTTGAATCGGCCTGCGACCTGGCTGAAAGACTATTCGCCAATTCAATTGCTGAGGCTGCCCAACGCAAACATGGACTTGATCACAAGACCCATTTGCAGGAAATAACCCAGGCACGCTACGCCCTGGTTCCCGAATACGTTTTGGTTTGCGAGGACGGTCTGGAGCATCGAAGACACTATACGGTAGAGGTACGATTAGCCGACAAACCCCTCGGTCAGGGGCGGGGCACCACCAAGAAAAAGGCTGAACAACAGGCTGCTTTGCTGGCCATTGCCCGGCTTGCGGAATGCGGGGAATGAAGGTCTATCCCTTTTTCATCCCTCATGAGGGCTGCCCTCATCTTTGCCGATTTTGTCAGCAACAGTCATTGTCCGGACATTCCAAAGTTCCGTCGCCTGAGGAGGTTGCAAAGGAACTGTCTGTTCTGTTGCCCGATCGGGGCGATGGTGAAGTGGCCTTTTATGGAGGCAGTTTCACTCTTCTAGAACCGGCCTTACAGGTGGATTACCTGCAGCAGGTGCGGCCATTTATTGCTAAGGGCCAGGTCTCCGGTGTACGAGTTTCGACCCGCCCCGACGCTATTGGCGAGGATCAGGTTGCGCTGTTGCGGCAAGAGGGTGTGACAACGGTTGAGTTGGGCTGCCAGTCCTTTTCCGACAAGGTGCTGGAGGCCAGCGGTCGAGGACACGGCTCCCAGGCCGCGGGTCAGGCCGTTGCGCTGCTTCGCTCCCGGTCTTTGCAAGTCGGGCTGCAGCTTATGCCCGGGTTGCCGGGCGCAGCACCTCGGGAGGCTTTGCAGTCGTTGCGCCAAGCCCTCAATCTCGAACCCGATTTTCTGCGCATCTATCCGACTGTGGTGCTGCGGGGTACCCTGCTGGAAGACGCTTTTAAACAGGGTCGTTATCGACCTCTGGCCCTTGACGAAGCTGTTGAGCTTTGTGCCGAGATGCTCTGGCATTGTCGAGAGGCTGGTGTGCCGGTTATCCGTCTTGGCTTGCAGTCAACGGCCGCGCTGGTGCCCGGCGGGGCGTTGGTGGCCGGTCCTTATCATCCTGCTTTTGGCGCCTTGGTGCGTTCTCGCCTCTGGCGGCAGGCCCTAGCCATGGTTTTGCCAGAGAAGGCGAGGGCGGAGTTGAGGGTACATCCTGCCGATCTGAGCGATGCCCTTGGCCAGCGCCGGGACAATTGGAACTATTTTGAAAAACGGGATCGGCGATTGACCCTGCGCTGCGATGCAGGCATGACTCGGGACCACTTTGGGATTGACGGTCGGACCTATGCGTTGCAGTCAGCTGCGGCGTTTCCGCCGATTTCGACTCTTTTTTGAACCATTTTATTCGGTAGCGGCTTCGCCCGTCGACCATACAAAGAAGGCATATGCACATGACCCTTGATACCAAAGGCTTTCGTTCGGGATTTGTTTCCATCGTAGGCCGGCCCAATGTTGGTAAATCGACCCTGCTTAACGCCCTGTTAGGGCAGAAGATCGCCATTGCGTCGGACAAGCCGCAGACCACCCGTAATCGCATCCTTGGTATTTATACAAGGGAGACGACCCAGATTCTGTTTCTAGATACTCCAGGAATCCATCGGGCCAAGGGGCGGCTCAATAAATTCATGGTTGATCAGGCGCTGTCGACCTGCAAGGGTGTCGATGCGGTACTGTTTCTGGTCGAGGCTACGGACCGTCCCGGCGGCGGCGACGATTATATTCTCGATCTGTTGGCCAAAGGCAAGGCGCCGGTAATCCTTGGCATCAACAAGGCGGATCTGGTCGCTAAAACCGATTTGCTGCCGTTGATCGCCGCTTATGCCGAAAAGCTGGATTTTGCCGGAATTCTACCTCTCTCTGGTCTGAAGGGCGAGGGGGTCGACGAGCTGATCACCCTTGTTCAAGGTATATTGCCGGAGGGGCCCCATTACTACCCCGAAGATATGATTACCGACCAGCCGGAGCGGTTTATCGTTGCCGAGATGATTCGCGAGCAGTTGCTTAAGCAAACCCATGATGAAGTACCCTACGGGGTTGCGGTGGCGGTGGAGCGTTTCACCGAAAAGACGGATAAGAATCTGGTGGTTATAGAGGCCGTTATCCATGTCGAGCGAGAGGCCCACAAAAGCATCGTAATCGGCAAAAAAGGCGCCAAATTAAAAACTATCGGTCAGGCGGCCCGTTTTGATATCGAACGGATGCTTGGAACCCGGGTATTTCTAGAGTTGTTTGTTAGAGTTGAAAAAAACTGGACTCAGTCCAATCGTTTGTTGAAAGAATTCGGTTACGAATAGGGGCTGCACGAACTGTCCGCTATTTGTTGTCATTACTGTTGAGAGGTAAAATTCGCCATGTCCGTAGTTGCTATCGTCGGTCGGCCCAATGTGGGAAAATCGACACTTTTTAATCGTATTATCGGCCAGCGTCGGGCCATTGTAGAAGATATGCCCGGGGTGACGCGCGATCGCAATTATGCCGAGGTGACTCGCTATGATAGGCCCTTTATCCTCATCGATACCGGTGGTTTCGAGCCAGTCAGTGAAGATCGTCTGTTGGTACAGATGCGCGAACAGTCGCAACTGGCAGTGGAAGAGGCTGATGTCATTCTGATGGTAATGGACGGTAGACAAGGTCTGACACCGTCCGACGTCGAGGTGGTCGCGACTCTGCGCCGCGCAGGCAAGCCGG
>LGVF01019393.1_pt1 | contig 11865 bp, 8 predicted proteins | sample 469901 | NCBI WGS metagenome assembly LGVF01 (sample SAMN03893561, study PRJNA290197) | marine sediment metagenome | material: sediment; isolation source: combined push core samples #3730, #5133, and #5579 collected at Hydrate Ridge | place: Pacific Ocean: Hydrate Ridge | reverse complement strand
CGCTTAGGTTCCAGCCGTAGAGGGCGGTAAATGCATGCATCCTCAGAAGTGGCAGGGTTTCCTGTGGGTTGTAGTCAACAGAAAATTCCAGAAGAATATAGATAATACCGGTAATCGCTGTAATCACCAGAAAGAAAATCCCCGACGTCAGAAAGGCCTTTTGCTGCAGCCGAACACCCTGGTGCAGGTATAAATAGAGAATAAAAGAGACGGTGAAAAACAGTGTTGTAGCTATGGCAACCTGGGGTAGAAACCAGTTGGCAAGAATAAAGAGAAAGAAAATGATAACCCCGAGATTAATTATCCAGAAGGATATCTCTTTGAGCATACAGATGAGTGGCTGACATTCCTCCTTCATCAGGGAGAAAATAACCGACATGCTGATAAGTGAAATGGGAAAGGAAAAGCCGAGAAAAAATGTGTCCAGTTTGAGTTTGTCCAAAGTAATCCAGTGACCATAAACGGAGTTGAGGGTGGCAGGGATTGAGATAAACAGGCCCAGAGAAAGACAGAGGAGTGCGGCTTGATGGAATTTTCTTGCAGTACTTTCACCGGGTGAAAAGAGTCCCTTTGGAAGGCAACTGCCAAAGTGCTGTACGCGCACTGTCTCGGTGATTGCTGCCAGCGCCAGGGGGATTATCAGGGTAAGTGCATACCACTCCATAAAGGCACAGAAGGCAAAACTTACGGCAAGCAGAAGGAAAATGAGAGCTTTGGGGCTTAAGTTCTGTCTATCCTCGGTAAAATAGATAAGCAGAGTGCCACCACCGCAGAGATTGAAGAGAAAAATATGTAAGCGCTCAAAGTTCAGCACCTCCGGCGGAATAAGGTGATGGAGAAAACCGCATGTTAAGGCTGTGGTCATAATGACCCAGAATGTTGCTTTTAATTTCCTGCTCATATTCTATATCTTTTCCTGAGTATCTAACACCCCTCCCAACCCCTTTTCTTCCGGATAGCACATGATTTTCATATAAATCCCAGCAGGTTTCGTAGTGTTGTTTCCAGGTTGGGGTGGCGGAAATGAAAACCTGAATCCTGAAGTTTTTTGCTGGAAACAGAGCACCCTGAAAGTATAATTTCCCTGGCCATCTGTCCATACATACTTTGGAAAAGTCTGGCGGGCAGGGGAAAGAGTAAAGGGCGGCCTGTTATTTTTGCCAGCACACGCATTAGCTCTCTATTAGTTACAGGTTCAGGTGCTGCCATGTTCACAGGCCCTTCAAGGCTTGAACAGGTGAGGACATGGAGCATGGCAGATATGAGATCATCGTCACTTATCCAGCTTATATACTGATTACCTGAGCCGAAATACCGTATAAAGCCCAAGGGAGATGTGGAGAGAATCCGTTTCAGCGCACCCCCCGCAGGTGTCATGCTTACTCCCATACGCAAGAAAACGGTTCTGATACCTGCCTGCCTGGCCGGTTGGGCCGCTTCTTCCCACTGATGACATACGGTGGAAATAAAATCTTTTCCCGCCGGCTCAGTTTCATCAATGTTCCTGTCCTGGCAGTCTCCATAATACCCAACGGCGGATGCGCTGAGCAGCACCTTGGGTGGTTTACTTAGTGTTGCAAGTGTATGGGTAAGGAGTTTCGTACCTTTAACTCTGCTTTCAAATACCCGCCGTTTGCTCTCTATAGTCCAGCGTTTAAGACCGATGGGTTCGCCCGCCAGATGGATGACTCCGTCAAGTTCCGGTAGATCATTCTTGCTTAAAAACCCTGTTTCCGGATCCCAGAAGATTTCATTTTTATTCGGATAAGGACGTCTGCGAACCAGGGTGTAAATGGTATGTCCGCCTGTTCTGAGCAGTGGGATGAGTCTTTTTCCCAGGACACCGCTTGCTCCGGTAATAAGTATTTTTAGGGGGATCTGGCTGCATTGCTGATGCAGGGCAATATCTGCTGTGAGGGTGCGTTGACGGTGGCGAAAACTTCCTGTGAGTTTTTTTTCTACATGGTTTTTAACAAACGAGGGCAAAAAGCGGTGGGCCGGGAGAGTGTATTCTATCCTGTCTTCGAGTAGAGATCCTCTTTCGGTATTATGAAAGAAGTGAGAGTGGGACCAACTGGAAAAAGGACCTTTTTCCTGGATATCCCGGAACATTATTCCGGGTTTGTCTTCAATATGGAGAGCCTGAAAATAGAAGGGGAAGGGCCCTGCGTACATTTTCAATTTCACTCGACTGCCGGGGCTGATATTCCCCTGTTTGGAGATCAGAGTGTTTTTTTCCCAGGGGGGAAGAAGTCGTTGAAGAGCACCCTCCCTGCTGTGATATGTATAGAGATCGTCTGCTGAACAGGGGTATTCTGACTGATACACAAAGGAACTGGGCTGGTTTTTCAAGGCAATCTTCTTGCTGAGGTTTCATTTACGGATCCCATCTGCTCAGACAGGTTAGCGCCAGACTGTAATTAACGTTGACTGCTGCGATCGGTCGCTGAATAGGTAAAGGTTATTGCGGCAGACCCGGGTGGAACATCCAATGTCTTCTGAAAAACACGATTCGACCCCTTTGTATTACCTGACCTGTAACCTGATGAATATATTATCTTCTGCTGCAGAATAACTCCTGTAGCATCCAGAAACAGGATGCGAACATCCAATGAATCGGCACCACCCTGATAAGATGCCTTCCCCGCCAGAATCATGTTACTGCCGCCAACAACCATATTACTGCCGGTCACTGTATAACTATAGTCAACTGTCAGCGGCCCATAGCTGAAATTTCCCGGATTGTTTTCCCCTTCAACCAGGGGCTCTCTTCTTTCCGGAGGAATATTCGATCCCACCCCTGCGCATCCCAGGGCACCAAGGAAGGTTAGAACAAGCATATATAACAGGCTGGTTTTAAAAAACGATATGGTTGGATATTTTTTCATGTTCATCTCCCTGTTTTAATATTAACATGTTAGCCAGCTACTTTAAGCATATGTGCAGCAAATGCCAATGCAGAACAAAGTAATAATATTAGAAATCAATTGAGTTGTTATGGAACCCTTTGTTTTTACTCTTCCTCCTGGAAAGAACCTGAAGAAATTACGTCGTCATCTGGATAATGATACGTTGTATGATCTTGTTGTTAAAAAAGGTGAACTGGTTGATTGTTCTATTTTGGACACCTTTGATAACGAAATAAGACTTTCAAAGCGAATTCTATTACTAACAGGGCAGGCCCTGCTGCTGATAAATCTTGCAAACGGCCGGATTATTGAACAACAGTCGGGATCGACATGGTCCTTCCTGTCCGAACTGGAAGATGGGCCCGTGGCCGGATCATTGAAAGGTGTTTCCAGGCTTCGGGCATTCATGGTTGTGTCGAGGTTAAAAATACGGCGTGACATGGGGTTGATCCTGGATGATGAGGGAAAGACCCGGGCGCGGTTGCACATCGTTTCTTTTTTTCGAAAAAAACGATCATTGCAGCTTGGGATTACGCAATCTCTTCGTGGTTATGAGCGTGCCCATGCAGATCTGAAAAGTTGGCTGATGAAAATGGGGGCGAACCTGTGTAGAGATGTTGGAGAAATGTACAGCCGGTTAGGGGTAAAGCCGAAAAATTATTCTGCAAAACCTGATATCTTTCTTGCTTCTGAGGATCCGATTAAAGAGAGTGCTACAACAATTATTCGTACCTACATAAACGTTTCAAGGCAAAATGAAACCGGTGTGGTAGCTGATTACGATACGGAATTTCTGCATGACTATCGTGTCAGCTTTCGAAAGGTCAGATCCGTCNNAATCGTCTCCGTGATCTGGATGTCTATCTGCTTGGTCGGGAGGACTATTTTCAGATGGTTCCGGAGAGTAGTCATGAGGGACTTGGAATTCTGTTCGATGCTATTTCGAAAGAGAGAGTGAATGAGCACAAAAAAGTCTGTAGGATGATAGAGAGGAAATCCTATCGTCGGCAAATTGACGAATGGGTTGATCTGTATGCTGGTGGCAACCTTACATCCGGCCCCAATGCGATGAAGAGTTCAAATCAGTATGTTGCCGGGCTGATTCTTAAACGATACCGGAAAGTGTGCAGGATTGCCCGTGGTATAGATGAAACAACTACCGACGAGGTTGTACATGAACTGCGTATTCACTGTAAAAAGCTGCGTTATCTGATGGAGTTCTCTTTGCCCCTTTTCTCGAAAAAGAAGGTTAAAGTCCTTATCAGGGCATTGAAGGTTCTGCAGGATAATCTGGGTAGGTTTAATGACTATTCTGTACAGCAGGTATCTCTTGGGGTGTTCATGTCGGGACAGTCCATGTCAGGCAAAAAAAGTTTGAAGGTTGCTGAATCTATAGGTGCTCTCACCGCTATGCTCTACCAGTTACAATACAGAGAACGCAATCTTGTAATGGAAAATTTTGCTCACTTTGACAGTGAAAGGATTCACGCGTCTTTTATTGAATTGTTCCAGCTTGAAGAGTAAAAGTGTAGGTTATCTACATCAAGCTTCCAGGAAGTCGTAAAAACCGGGACTGTGAGATGGTTAAGTAAAAAATTTCATATTTGAGGCGTGTTAAAATGAAGATAGTCGCCTGTTACAGTAATAAAGGAGGGGTCGGGAAAACTGCTACCTCTGTTAACCTTGCCTATGCCTGTGCCATGAGTGGTAAACAGACACTGCTCTGTGATATGGATCCGCAGGGTGCATCGGGCTTTTATTTTCGGGTAAAACCTTCCCGTAAATTAAAAAAACAGGCCTTTTTCAAGGATGTGGATTGTTTTACAGGAGCTATACGGGCAAGCGATTATGATAACCTTGATCTTTTGCCGGCCAATATGAGCTATCGTGATTTTGACATTTTCCTGTCAAGGATGAAAAACAGGCGGTCACGTCTTAAAAAGGCTTTAAAGGCAGTGGGTAATGAGTACGATGTGATTATCCTCGATTGTCCGCCCAATATTTCGCTGCTTTCAGAGAATGTTTTCAAGGTGGCAGATAAAATCGTGGTACCGGTAATCCCAACTACATTGTCAGAACGTACACTGGAACAGCTTTACAACTTTTTCAATAATAATAAATATCAGAAAAAAAAGCTGTTGCCTTTTATTTCTATGATGCAGAAGAGGAAAAATCTGCATAAGGAAACGAGGCTGAGACTACAGAAGAAATATAAGAATTTTCTTGATAATTCGATCCCGTTTTCAACTGATATTGAGAAAATGGGCGTGAATCGGGCTCCGGTGCTGGCGTATGCCAGATCGAGTCCTGCCGCAAAGGCGTATGAGAAACTCTGGAGTGCAATTCAGGATAAGGTCAAATTTTAACCTGATCAGGTATAGCATTCAGCTGTTATTCACGGGGAATGGATCTGGGTTATCAGAGAACTGAGAGAATCACTTTTTTTAGCTCGTCAAGAACAATTGGTTTGGCGAGAGCTGCACGAAATCCGTATTTCCAGTAATTAGCCATCACCGGGTCTGTGGAATATCCGCTTGAGACGATAATCCTGGCATCGGGATCTACCTTCAGAATTTCCTTTGCAGCATCCTGCCCTCCCATCCCACCAGGTATGGTGAGATCCATGATTATGATATCGACCTGTTCACCGGAACCCCGCATCTTTTTATAAGTGGCCATGGCTTCAATACCATCGGATACAAGTATAACTTTATGACCGAGAAATTCGAGCTGGGATTTCGTCACATTTTTTACCACCTCTTCATCATCCATGACCATGATGGTAGCAGATCTGGAAGGTAGAACCACAGATCCACTGTCTGCTTCTTTTCTCGGCTGATCCAAGGTCGCGGGAAGGTAGATAGTAAAGACGGATCCTTTCCCCGGTGTAGATTCTGCAGTTAAGTAACCGTTATGTTTAGTAATGATTGAATAGCTGATTGCCAGCCCCAGACCGCTTCCTTCCTGTTTGGTCGAAAAATAGGGGTCAAATATCTTGTCTATCAGATCCTTCTGGATGCCTATACCTGAATCGCGTATTGCAATCTTTATGTATTTCCCTGTGTTGCCATTGAGCAGCGGGACGTTGTCGGCATCCTGAATATTTGTGCCTTTGATCTCAATCCTGCCACCATTTGGCATGGCATGTCGTGCATTGATAATAATATTTTGTATAACCTGTCCCATCTGTCCTGTGTCGATATTGACAAACCAGAGGTCGTCAGGGCAATCATAGGTACAGGTAATGTTACTCCCATGCAGGACAAACTCTGCTGACTCTTTTATGATCTCAGGGAGTGCTGTTGTTTCTTTGATGGGTTCGCCGCCCTTTGCAAAAGTAAGGAGTTGCTGGGTTAATTTGGACGCTCTGAAGGTTGCACTTATGGCGTCGGCAAGCAAAGATGATATTTCGTGGTCTTCCCCCACTATTTTAGAGGAAAGTTCAATATTCCCGAGTATGGCAGATAATATATTATTGAAATCGTGGGCAATTCCCCCTGCAAGAACGCCGACTGATTCCAATTTTCGGATTTTGAGAAGTTCCTGTTCCGTCTTCTTCTCATTGGTGATATCTCTGAAAACCAGCACAACACCAATAATTTTACTTTCTTTGTCAAAAATAGGGGCACCGCTGTCGGCAATGGACACTCTGCGACCACCCTTGTTAATAAGGAGTTTTTGAACGGCTCGCTCAAGTAGTTCTCCTGTTTCAAGGATCTGTGCTACAGGGCTTTTGCAGGGTTCTCCTGATCTTTCGTGTACTATGTTGAATATTTCAGATGCCGGCCTGCCCAGAGCCTCTTCAGCTACCCAGCCGGTTATCTGTTCAGCCGTCTTGTTTATAAGGACAATCCTTCCTTCAGTATCTGTTGTAATAACACCATCACCAATACTTCGAAGGGTCACTGCAAGCCGTTCCTGCTCGGCGGCCAGGATTTGCTCAGTTTTTTTCTTCGCATCGATATTTCGCTGGACTGCAATCACAAAGCTTTTGTTGCCAAGTTCCGTCAGGTTCAGGCTGTTTTCCGTCCAGAAAAATTCACCAGTTTTCTTTTTAGCCAGCCATTGAAATGTCTGGGAACCCTCTGTGACGGTCTCTGCTATTCTTTTGCGTGCCTCTCTGTAATCATATGGCGGCGGGCCGAAAATGACGTTTTCCCGAAGGGGGGTTACTGCTTCCTGATGTGTAATACCATACATTTCGAGCATGGCATGATTTACATCCAGGATAGACCCGTCATGGGGATCAAATAAAATGATTGCTTCATTTGGTGCATTGAAAATCGACCTCAGGTAGTTTTGGTTTTCTTTTACTGATTCCCATGCCCGTTGTCTCTCTTTTGCCATCTGGTTGGCAGACGCGGCCAGGGAGTGGAATTCTTTAAAGGTTATCTTCTCCAGCTGGATGGGAATTGCTTTTTGGGCGGAGTCTTTGAAAAAATCAAGAAATAGTCTAAGATTCTGTCCTATTCTGTCTGACAGAAGACGGGTCAGTGCATAGGAAAGTAAACAGAGGAATCCGAGTACCAGCAGACATTGTTTAAGAAAAACTTTAGCGGTTTCTTTTAATTCCCTTTGCTGCTCAGCCACCATGTCTTCAATATAATCGACATATACACCGGTACCAATATACCACTGCCATTCCTCAATGGCAGCCACATAACTAATTTTCGGCACTGATCGCTGTCCGGAGAACTTTGGCATAATATACTCTACAAAGCCCCCGCCTTCTTTTGCTTTGTTAATGAGTTCCTGAACTACTTTTACACCATTGGGGGCCGTAACATGGTACATGTTTTCACCCTTGGCCGGGCCGGTCAGGCTTAAACCTTCCCAGGTGCCGGTGAAGATATACCCATCGACTCTGGGGTGTGTTTTTTCTACCCACTCCAGTATCTCTTTCTTGATAAGCTCCTTTTCATCTTCGACATACATTCCATTGCCGATAATCCAATCCAGCGGTTCAAAGAATTTTATAAACGATATTCTCGGTTCAAGTATTTCGGGTGAATCTGGTCTGCGCCAATAAAAAGAACAGAATCCTTCCCGTGCTTCAGGTTTTGCGAAAGAGAGAATATCCCGCACAATGAAATTGCCATCGTCATCCTGTAGATCAACAATATCCTTGTCCATAATTTCAGGAGAATTATGGTTTACTATCTCTGTGCCTGCGAGATCTTCAACAAAATAGTAGCCATTGCCATTATCCCATGATGCGGCAAACAGAGCATCATGTATCAGGTCGGCGATCTCTGACTCAGGCGTGTCATTGATGTTTTGCTCATAAATATATTGCGCTGTTTTAAATGCCTCCTCTGTCCGTGACTTCACCACTGCTTTGACTCTTTCCTCAGCAAGAGATTTCTGATGCTCAATGTACTGAAGAACATCTTCCACGTCATTTCGAATCAGCTCTTTTTCAGTAGCGAGATATGAGGTGCGGATCTCAGCTATCTCTGATTGTGAACGGGTGATTTCCAAACTCATCCACAAATACCCCAGAACGCCGACAAGTGACAAAACAAGTACGAAAACGTGGAGTTGAAATATGGTCAGCAGGCTTTTTTTGTTCTTCATAAATATTTATCGACAGATGTTTTATCCCTATCAACAACATATTACCAAGTTTTATACGATATTTCTTTAAAATAAATGTTGTAACCAGGTTCGAATAGGTGTGGATTTTTAACATCTCTTGACTCAATTCGATACTTTTTGAGGAGGATAGAACAAAGAGAAATAATTTGGACGTATGAAACTGTATTCTTAAATAATTTTTGTTTCAGTATTATGGTTGTTTAATTTTTTTCGTAAATGTGTATATTCAATATTAATGCAGCAAGGTGATTTGAGAACGTAACTTTATGGTCGTTTTAGTTGTAATAAAGTGGGATGATAATATTGAAAAAATAGAGCATGACAAAAAAACAAGGAGGATCTATGGCACCTAGAACAAAATATGATTTGGATTTATTCAGACAACTCGTATTGAGCGGGAAAACCAAGGGTGAAATAATGGCTGAAATGGCAATTAAAAATCATCCGACGTTTAACAGCCTCAAATTGAAATTGATGGAAGTTGACAAAAAATACTATAGAATCAAGGTTACTAAAAAAGCAGCTGCAAAGAAAGTATTAAAGGCAACTGTTGGAAAAAGAAATACCCTTACCTTGTCGTCTAAATTACTTGAAGGGAGCGGGTTTGAACCGGGAAGTTCCTTTCTCGTCACAATTAAAAAGAATAAGATAAACCTGGCATTGATTGAAGAATAAAAAAGAGAAATGCCAGCAGAAACTGACCTGTCATTCTCATGGCTAGAAAACAATCTTAAATGAATATATTGAGGGTATTATTAACTCTTTTTATATCACTTCCTGGTCTTATGTTATTGCCAATTATCCAGTCAGGTGCAGTTGCTTCTGAATCTCCTTTAGTCGATAGATTTTTAGATATATATGAGCCATCAGGGGTCCTGTATCTTTCAAACGGTGACGTCCTGATAATTGAGGATGATGGCAGAAATCCTCTCCATCTTATTTCTATTGCGGATCATTCAGGTTTTGATTTTTCCGGTCCGCTTGTCACTATGAAACTATCGACACCAGTGGATGATCTGGAAGGTATCACACTGGGCAGAGATGAGACCGTTTTTCTGATTACTTCGTTTTCCCCTGACAAGAAAAAAAAGAGAAAAAAGAAAAGACAACGGTTGATTCAGTTTCAGATTAAAAATGGCAGGATTGTCCATGAATTTCATTTCGATAATCTTCTGCCCTACCTGGTTCAGCAGTTAAATAAGGAAAAAGATATCGATGCCGGAGGTGTCGATACTCTCAATATTGAAGGAATTACTTTTGATGCCGGGAAGAAACACCTTTTTATTGGGCTTCGATCTCCCCTGGTTAATGGTAGAGCTATTATCGCTGTTCTTGAAAATCCTTATGAAATTTTTTCCGGGGCGACTCCTCCCATTTTTACAGGCCGTAATATTATGATGGATCTTGGTGGAGGTGGGATTCGGGGGATTAGCTATAATTACAACCTGGGGGTCTATCTGATCACCAACGAGGTGAAAAATAAAAAAGGGAAATTGCGACCTGGTTTGTGGCTATGGGGTGGAAAGCCTGGAGATAAGCCGATCAGGGCCTCGCTTCCCAAAATGAAGGGGGTAAAAAATATTGAAGGGATTGCCCCGATCACTGTAGGCACCAGACATTTCCTTCTTCTTGTATGTGATGATGGGGAAAGAAAAAAAGAAAAGGGTGCGCATTACATTTTGATGGACTCCGAGTTTCTATCAAAGATATCCGTTTCGAGGTAATATCCTGTTTTCCTGTTTGACTTTCCTTCGAGCTGTTACCACACTGTAGTGCATGGTTATGTCTACAGAAAAGGAGGAAGCTCAATGTTTCGCATAATTTTAACCTGTCTCATCATGAGTGTATTGCCCGTGATGGCACTGTCAGTAAAGGCAGAGGGCGGTGAAAACCGTATTCACAGTCAAGTGCAGAAAAAACTTGCTTCAGGAGAAAAATCAAACCGCCTGATCAATGAAAAGAGTCCCTATCTGTTGCAGCATGCCTTTAACCCTGTTGAGTGGTATCCCTGGGGTGAGCAGGCCTTTACCAGGGCCAAAAATGAAAACAAACCAATCTTTCTTTCCATTGGTTATTCTACCTGTCACTGGTGCCATGTTATGGCCCATGAATCCTTTGAGAATCCCGAGATTGCCGTAATTTTAAATAAATGGTTTGTCAGTATCAAGGTTGACCGGGAAGAACGGCCGGATATCGATCAGATGTATATGGCGGCAACTCAGGCGATGACAGGGTCCGGCGGTTGGCCCATGTCGGTTTTTTTAATGGCCGACGGCAGTCCTTTTTATGCAGGAACATATTTCCCGCCGAAGTCATCCGGCGGTCGTCCAGGGTTTAAAGATCTGCTGACAACCATCCATAAAGCCTGGCAGGACCGGAAGGGAGATCTACAGGAATCGGCCAGTCAGATGGTTGCTATGCTTGAAAGCAGCAATACATCTTCTGTCAGTACTATCAAACCGGATGTACTGGTACGTGGATATGAGTTGCTGGCTGAGAGTTACGACCAAAAAGAAGGTGGTTTCGGCCAGGCACCCAAGTTTCCAAGACCGGTCGTCTTTTCCTTTCTTTTTTCCCGATACCTCGCCACTGGAGAGGAAAAGGGTCGTGATATGGCACTTTTTACCCTCAAAAAGATGGCTGAGGGTGGTATGTATGATCAGATTGGCGGCGGATTTCATCGTTATTCTGTCGATGAACACTGGCTTGTCCCTCATTTTGAAAAGATGCTTTATGATCAGGCCCAGCTTGTCGATTCATATCTCGATGCATTTCAGATCACAAATGAGGAGCAGTATGCCGAGATAGCAAGAGATACTTTCGCTTATCTCCTCAGGGATATGCGTGATCCGGCAGGCGGGTTTTATTCAGCCGAGGATGCAGATAGCGATAATCCATATGCTCCTGGAGAGCATGGTGAAGGTGCATTCTACCTCTGGACCCGGGAGGATCTGAAGAAGAAACTGGATCCGGAAAGGGCCGATATCTTCAGTTACAGGTACGGGGTGGAGCGTAACGGCAATGTAAAACGTGATCCTATGAAGGAGTTTACAGGAAGAAATATTCTCCACCTGGCCCATACCATTGATGAGACGGCTGTCCATTTCAAGGCAGACAGAGAGCAGGTTGAAAAAAATCTGACCCGCTCAAAAGAAATACTGTTCAAGGCACGTACAGAGAGAAAACGGCCCCACCTGGATGATAAGGTAATTACCGCCTGGAACGGTATGATGATCGGAGCCCTGGCTAAAGGAAGCAGGATTCTGCAAGACCCGGCACTCCTGACGGCAGCTGTGCAGGCGGCAACTTTTCTGAAGGAAAATCTCTACAATGGGACTAACCACACATTGCAGCGTCG
>LGVF01003449.1_pt1 | contig 11866 bp, 24 predicted proteins | sample 469901 | NCBI WGS metagenome assembly LGVF01 (sample SAMN03893561, study PRJNA290197) | marine sediment metagenome | material: sediment; isolation source: combined push core samples #3730, #5133, and #5579 collected at Hydrate Ridge | place: Pacific Ocean: Hydrate Ridge | reverse complement strand
CGGAAAGACTGCGAATAGCCATAGCGTCATTGCAGCCCTTAATAGCGGTGCGAACGCAGCCAGAAAACCCCTGCAACCCACGGGTGGATTGCGAACATGGCAGCCACGATCCAAATGCAACCCACTCTGCGATTGCGAACCCGCCAGCCATTCAAGTACGGCAACCCATGGGATGTGTGCGAACAGCCACCTCGAACGTGCAATCCAGAGCAAACGTGTGAACCCGGCAGCCAAGAAAATAGTGCAATCCATTCATCGCGTGCGACCGCAGCCACGGCAAAGATGCAACCCAAAATATTTGTGCGACCGCAGCCACAAGTTCCATGCACTCCAAATGAGATTTGCGAACCGGCAGCCAAGAAAATGGTGCAACCCCCAATAAGCGTGCGATCAGCCACAATTTACCTGCAATCCAGAGAAAAATTGCGCAAAAGCCCGGTATCGCCTGGAACCCCCGATGACTGTGCGAACTCAGCCAAAAGACATTGCACTCCACATCTCAAATGCGAACGGCAGCCCAGTATTCAGTGCAACCCCTGGAACGACTGCGACCGCAAGCCAAAGTTCCTCTGCAACCCAAAATATTTGTGCGACCGCAGCCATACCGACCTTGCAACCCCCAATAGAAATGCGATCAGCCAAAAGATAATTGCAACCCCTTAAATGCATGCGACACAGCCAGCGAATCACTGGAACCCTGAAACGAGGTGCGAACGTAGCCACGTAATATCTGCAACCCATCCAAAACGTGCGAACTCGGCAGCCCCAAAGCGTCTGCAACCCACTGAAATGGTGCGAACGGCAGCCACAAGTTCCATGCACTCCAAATGAGATTTGCGAACCCGCCAGCCAAGGACATAATGCACCCCCCAGACACTATGCGACCGCAGCCAAAGTACCGCTGCAACCCATACCGAAGGTGCGACCGCAGCGATGTCCGCCCGCCCGCCACAATCTACGTCTCGGGCGGGCGGCAGCCATCGTACAACTGCAACCCCAAGGATATGTGCGAACCGCAGCCAAACTGGCTCTGCACCCCATTTACCTCGTGCGATTAGCCAGAGTAAGCCTGCATCCCCCAAACCGCGTGCGAACGGCAGCCATTCAAGTACGGCAACCCATGGGATATGTGCGAACCGCAGCCATACGAGCGCTGCACCCTATTCCCTCCGTGCGAACCGGCAGCCAGAACCAGTCTGCAGCCCAAGTCGGTGGTGCGTCCCGCCCGCCCGCAACAATCCACGTCTCGGGCGGGTGGCAACTGTTGCATTTTTTGCATAGGTTCGCAGTTTCCATTAATACTAAAATGTAAACTGAATTGGGTGTTTTCGGTGTGGTTCCGGCGGGATATGGTAGTTTGAGTTTACCGTACTCTTTATGTAGTTTACCGTACAATGTAAGCGCAATTATGGTAGAACACGAAAAACCACGGGATCTCACATTAATCCTCGCGAAGATCATGACGTGGGGTGGTATCGCAATAATTCTCATCTGGATAATCTTCAAACTACTGGGGTGGATATGACTCTCTTCCCCACGTCATCCGTCGCCCTGCTCGCTCCTGTGGATCACATCACGCCCGAAGAGAAGGAGGAGCTGATCGGTGCGGTCAAGTTCTGGTGGGAGTCTGCCCCTCGCACCGAACGCACAGACTATATCGCAGCCCGCGACATCCTGCTGATCGAGTGGCTATGGCACACCGGGATGCGGGTGTCTGACGCGGTCCGCATCCGGTTCGATGACATTAACACCGAGACCGAGACCGTGCGGTTCATCGTGTCAAAGCGCAGCCGAAAAACACCTTTCATACATGAGATCGTGCTCTCCAAAGCCATGATGTTCGAGGTCATGAAGTATCGGGATCGCTGGCAGATCGTGCTTAATGAGCGGGGCGGCAGGCTGTTTCCCATCACCCGGCAGAACGTCAACAAGCGCCTCAAGACATACTGCCGTACCGCCGGGCTGCCGCCGACGTCAGCGCACAAGTTCAGGCACGGCTGCGCCATGAACATGCTCAACCAGGGCGTCCCACCCGTGGAGATCGCATTCCGGCTCGCACACAGCAGCACACAGGTCACAGAGAACGTGTACGCACGGATGAACGTGGGAATCGAGCGGAAGATGCTGGAGGGACTAACATGGTAGACTCCGGCGTGCGATATCTGTCGGATGCCGAAGCGCATCGGATGGTTTGCCGCACGCTCGCCAAAGAGCGGGAGCGTTCTGGTTCCCTGCTGGCGATTATCCCGATTTCCGATGACGAAGAGGGTCAATGATGACTTTTGGAATAACAAGTATAGCTGAAGCAAGAGAACGTGTGAGACAACGACTGATGGATGGCTGGGTGGCTGTGATTGGCAATAGTGATGCGATCTGTCAGATGGAAACCACTCTATATCCCCCCGGCACCCCCAAGAACGCAGACTTTGAAATGGTGGGAACCTTCCCATTCGTCTTTCTGGCTAAAAAAACAGATGAGTTACAACAGTTATGTCAACGATATGACCCTGATGGACCTGACTTTGATGCGTTGCTGGCACTCAATTTCCACGTCCCGGTAAACCCCACTGGTGTTGAAGGGGATGGTGGTTGGTTGGTTGGGTCTACTGTCTACGACAAGGTGCATGGTTCCGGGAAGGCGGCTGCAATAGATCGACTCGTACTCCACTTAACTCAACAGTGGGGGGATTTAACGGAACCACAACAGGAGGATTAACAATGCCAGAAAAACTCGAAACGATGGACGCACCCCCGGATTACTCCCCCTACGTCGATGCTGCTGGCGTGAGCGGCAAGAACATTGCCGAGGCGATGGATGATGCCGATATTGCCGAGCTGCTGAGGGTTGCGAAGCTCAGTGTTGCTGCTCTTGCGCAGGATCAGGCTCGTGACGCCGAGATCGAGGTGTTCGAGGCGGTTCGGGCGCCGGTTGACGTGGCGGAGTACCGGATCGGCATACTCTCCGCGGACATCCACCGGCATCTGTTGTCGTTGCGGCAGAACATCAGGATTCGGACTGCGGAGGGACAGGCGGAACTCGCGTTGTCTGATCTGGAGGGGCTTCTTGGCGAACTCCTGATAGCACGGGAGAAGTTGCTCGGCGTGCTTGGGCGCAGCGAAAAGGTTTAAGTAACTTCTGGGGAATGTCGTATTGAGGTAAAACGAATGCCCGAAACACAAAAACGAAAGCAGTACAGCGTAAAGTTCCCCGCTCAGGCGGCTGAGGTTCTTGATGACATGGCAAAAGAAGAGTGTGTGAGCGTTGCCGAGTTGCTTCGGCGTGCGGTCAATTTCTATGAGGTCAAGCTGGATGCGAAAAGGAACAAAAAGCAGATCATTTTGAAACGTCCGGATGGTGTCAACGAATGGGTTATGGTTTAGATCAGGAGACGGTGCGGAACATAATCGCAGCTATAATCGCTATTATAGTGTATTGGATTAAAATATCTCTCGACAATCACGCAAACAAGATAGAGACGACACTCACAAATATAAATAACAATATACACAACACGCAGATCGTAAACGTATATTCGGATCGTGTCCGCACATCTGGGGTGCCGCGAGTAACGGCGGTGGACGACACCGACGACACCGAACCGCAACAGGGGGCGGACTGATGCGGAACTGGGAGGATCTGCCCGCGAATGCGCAGACCGTGGCGGTCGTGGAGTCCTGCATCGATTGCCTCCAGAAGAACAACCCGTACCCGCCGAACATGAAGATCGACCGCGAGGCGTTCGCTGCGGGCAGAATGGGCTACTCTGCTGCGATCTTCAAGCTGGAGACGTTCATGGCGGAACTCACGGAGGAGATCGAGCTTGCGGAAATGGAGGTTGCTGACACGAACGACGCGAAGGCAAAGCGGGTTGTGGAGATTCTGGATGAGATGGACGCGGGCGGCGAGTTCGGCGGTCTGTCTGCTGCTGATCTGGAGGCGGATATTGGATGACGGTTGAGACGGCGCCCCGCATCGCATCGTGCAAACGCAGGTTTGAGCGCACGGTTCTCACGCCGGTGGACTGGGCGACTGAGCATGAGGTGCTGGTGGTCCCGCTTCCTGGTGAAGGTTCGCCGCTTTTCCCGGCGTGCGTGGATTGTGATTGTGCTGATGGGGATGATAACGGTATTGAGATCATGCCGGACGACAACGACGTTTTCCATCGCGTTAAGACGTGCAACATCAGGTTTCGGGCGGTGGATGACACCGGCGACACGGAACCGCAACAGGGGGCGGGCGTTTGAACGCTGCCGCTGCACGAGCAGTAGCCGCCCATCATCTCCGCACGCGTCTTGGCAATATGCCGCACGCTGGCGATCCGGAGTTGGTTGGTATGATCTGGCGGGTTCCGATCCATGCGGATTTCCCGGTGCCCACAAGCACGGATATCCTGCCGTTCCGGAATCTTGGCGAGATACTGATTGATGACGGGAGTGGCGAGGTTGTGAACACGCCCACGTCCGAGGAGCGGGAGGGTCGGATGGCTGAGGAGATTGGGCGGGTGCTTGGCGAGACACAGAACGAGATACTGGCGTTTGAGTGTGAGCGGTGTGGCAGGTGCTGCGGACCGCTTGGGGCAACAGCGATGGAGATGGACATAATTGACAGGCATGTTCAGCTAAACAGTATCGTGGTGTCTGAGTACTGTCAGACCACGCTCTCCAACTCCTTCATAGCCCGTGCCACCGACAGCGTTTGGTGCCCCTACCTCCAAGATGGGGAGTGCCTTGTGTACCCGGTTCGCCCGACCATCTGCCGTCTTTTCGGCACCGTCACCACACACATGCATTGCGTTGCTGGCGGCAAGGTCAAGGAGCCGATAACTCATGAGGCGGCGTTCCACATCCTGCGGCGGGTCGAGGTTCTGAGCACGCTGTGGGTCATGATGCGTGATCACAGGATGGAGATGGACGCATGAACCCTGCCGCTGACAAGATCACTGAGACTCTGCGGGCGCACAAGTATCTCACTGGCAAGGAACTGCTCTCGATCTTCGCTCTTCGCGACATCGGGTTCTGCGACCAGGATGTTTGTTGCCGCATCCGGTTCCCAAAACGGGTTAAGCTTGACACCATCTATTACCTGAAAACGAACGAAAAGCAGGTGCTGGAGCGATACATCCACGACAAATGGAAGATAATCAAGGGAAAGGTGCTTGGTGGCGAGTTCTCGGGCGACGATTTTCCCAGCGGGTTCCGAACGCTGTTGCAGGATCATCTTGAGAGCGACATAACGTTCCTCGAAGCGGATATCGGTTCGATGCAGGACGATATCGCAGACGCAGAGGCAAAATGTGAAGATTACGAGGCTGTATTAGGTTCATTGTAGTAAAAAGAGGTATATAAATGAGATTTAAAGCACAAACGAAAGTTAAAACCTTGCATGACTGGCTGCGAGCAATAAACGCGGTCGCGGACGAATGCATCATTGACACGTCCGAGACTGATGCGGTGGTGGTTCGCGTGGTCGATCCTGCGAACGCACTTATGCTTGACATCCGGATGCCGGATCATGCGTGGGACTTGCTGGACACTGAACCCGGGCGTATCGGCGTTGATCTGGCGCTGCTAATTGAGCGTGTGAAGATGTTTGATCCGGACGCGGATATCACGATCACCACCAAAGAGAGTAAGCTGGTACTGACCGACGGCTCTGCCAGGTACAGAGTCAGGACGATTGATCCTGATAGCCTGCGGAAGGCGACCATCCTGCCCGCGCTTGAACTGCCCGCAAAGATCACGGTCGATGCCAAGCGCCTGCAGCGGCTTGTCAGGAATGCGGCATCGTTGAGCGACCATCTGCGGATTGGGGTGGACACTGCTAACCAGTGCATGTTCGTGAGGGCGGAGGGCGACACCGGGGACTATGAGGAACCGCTATTATTTGATGGCGAGGTTGTAGTACTCGCTGAGCATCGGGTGGATGTAAGCTCGCTGTACTCGCTCGACTACACCACTGAGACTGCAAAGAACCTGTCCGGCGACGTGGTGATCGAACTCGGAACCGACCTGCCGATGCTGATATCGTTCGTGCTACACGATGCTATCATTAGCTATGTGCAGGCACCCCGGATCGAGAAGGAAGGATAGTATGACAGAAAAAACATTCCGGTCGATGGCAGAGTTCCGGGCGCACTACTTCCCGAACATGGTCGAGAAACAGGATGAGCCAAAAGAGATCATTTTCATAATACCGCGACCATCGGTGCGATAGCATGTTTGCACTATCTGATAGGCACGGGGCGCAGGGGGCAGCGCAGACCCCGTTGCTTCGCAGCGGGGCAAGCCACCCCGCACAGTTAGAGTGTAGTGATAGCAAGTTGCGCAGGTCTGCCAAAAAAACCACCCCAACAAGCTATCACTACAGATCACATTACAGTTGTAAATACCATGGACACTTAACCATGTGCGCACAAAAAGGAGGCACGAGTGGGGGTTATTTGCCTGCGATGTGTCGATATGCGTCGAAAAGAGACACAATCACCGCAGGCGAAAGACTTTTAACCTCGTGGGTTAAAAAGGTTATTGTCGATATGCGAAAAACATTTCAGTACCGAATATACCCCACGCGGAAGCAAAACATCAAGCTACTGCATGTGCTCGGGGTGTGCCGAAGACTGTATAACGACTCGCTGCATGACCGGCAAGCTGCGTATGGGGACTGTCATTGCGGGCTTTCGTACTACGATCAACAGAACTGGCTCAAGTATACAGACTATCAGGGCGTGTACGGGCACATCCTTCAAAACGTACTGCGTAGGGTGGATATATCTTTCCAGAACTTTTTCAGACGCGTTAAGAATGGTGAGAAGCCCGGATACCCACGGTTTCAGGGAAGGCATCGGTATGATAGCTTCACATATCCCGATCCTTACAGAAAGGGCTACAGGATCGAAGATGGCAAACTCCATCTCTCAAAGATCGGAGCGATAAGAATCTTCCTGCATCGCGAGATTGAGGGGGATATTAAGACCTGCACGATCAAACGCGATGGCGATCACTGGTATGCCACATTCAGCGCAGAAGTACCGGACCCCCCACCAAAGGCGAGCAGAACCTCGGTCGGTGTGGATGTCGGGATAACAAAACTCGCAACACTATCTGACGGCACAGAGATCGAAAATCCCAAAATCCTTGATAAGTACGACTCAAAGCTAAGGAAAGCACAAAAAGACCTATCCCGGAAAAAGAAAGGGTCAAACAACCGCAATAAGCAGCGGCTAAATGTTGTTAGAATCCACCGGAAGATCCGGAACGCCCGGAAAGACTACATGCACAAAACAAGCCGGATACTTGCAGATACCTACGACATAATTGTGTTTGAGGACTTGCGAATCAAAAACATGGTCAAAAACCATCATCTCGCAAGATCAATCCACGATGCATCCTGGAATATGCTAACCAATCTCACAACCTACAAAGCAGAATACGCTGGTGGGTCTGTAGAACTGGTTAACCCACGGAATACATCAAAACAATGCTCTGTTTGCGGCAACATCCAACCGATGCCACTTTCACAGAGGACATATCGATGTCCTGACTGTGGCAACGTCATGGACCGCGATCACAACGCCGCAATCAACATCAAAAACAGACATGTACCCACGGACTGTGGGGAATTAACGCCTGCGGAGATGGTCGCGTGACCGTCAAGGAAACAGGAAGCCCCGACCGAAGAGAGGAAGGCACCCCACGCAGGATGCCTCGCTCTTCAGAGCGGGGAGGAAGTCACACAACGTACTTTGGCTTGCATCGGACGCTGGTTCGCGGACCGGGCGGCAAGTACACACAGATCGAATGCCCCATCTGCGGGCGGCTGACTGTTGGCGCAGAGTGGACGGTTGTGGGGGTCATCGGAACGGAGGAGATCACTTGACCAACCCGGTAGAGGCATGGAACTCGCAGAATCCGGTGGGCACGGCGGTTGTGGTCACAAAAGACTTTGGCGAACAGGTGCCTACGAAAACACGCTCTATGGCGCAGTATCTTCCATCGGGAACCCCGGTCATCTGGCTGGACGGGATCACCGGCTGCTATCTGCTGGAACGCGTGAAGGCGGAGGAGATCGCGTGAAAGTCACCTGCAACTATTGTGGCAGAACCGCCCGCGGCAACATGGACGAGCTGATTGATCTCGGGTGGAGCCGGGCTATCGTGACTGCACCGTTTCAGCGGACGTTCACGGCTTGTGGGCGCCATCAAGGCGATCTCCTGGTGGACATGCTCACGGCGTTTGCGGGCGTGCGGGAGCGACTGGGACGGCGGCGGAGAGATCATGAACTCTGATTTGGTGGCGGTACTATGAGCGCAGAGACAATCATAGCAACACTACGGATTCAGGCACAGCAAAGTTGGGGTGGCAAGAGCGGGGAGAAACGGGCGGACGAGCTTGAAACGTTCATCTGGACAATGCTTGCCGATTATGCTGAGGTTCTTGGATTTTCAGAGGACGCAATACTTGAAAAACTTGAGGAGAGGCGTGATTATGCGGCTGTAAACTATTACCAGCCCGCAAACTTCCCTCCGCTCAAGGACGTAAATGTCTTTGACACTGTGGAGCAGTTACGTGACAAGTTCCCATCCGGAAAGTTCGTGTGCCCGAACTGTGGTGGGATCTCCACGGACTACAGTACCTGTAATTCCGGGCGGATCATGGCGAACAAGCAGCCCTGCGACTGGAAGGCATGGGGACTGCTCAGGACTTTCGGTAAAGGCTATCGGTTCGTTGTTAAAGACGATTTCCTGGAGCATCCGGTGGTGCAGGAGGTATTCATGCCGCTTGAGCTACACGAGGAACCGATGGAGGCACCATAATGCCAGACAAAAGCCCCGACACCCCCCAAGTCATTCAGGACTCTGCGATGGTGCTCATGGTTGTGCTCCACGAACTCGGGTTCAGCGACAAGCCACTCACCGTCTTAAATCGTGGCAAAGAGCTGTTAGACTCCGCCATGACCAAGAACACCGCTGTCGCCCTTGGCGATGACCTGGACGCCTACAGCGTGGCGGTCGGGTTTGCGGCGGCGATGGGCGCGTTCGCGAACTGTCTGGGCGAGACGGACGGCGTGGGCACGCTAAAGACGAAGATTGACCGGCGGGCGCTTATCCTGCAGATGCAGAAGGCGGAGGACAATTGACCGGAAACAGCGACGGCGAACTTGGCTGTACTCTCTCTGTTGATGAATTTACGGGGCGGGGGCTTGAGCCTATCCGGAACCCCACCGAACTCGCGCATTCGTTGCAAGTCATAATTATAGCGACTCCAAAAACAGTCACGAAAGAAAAGGTGCTTGAGCTGTTTGAGCAGGAATGGCAGTACGTCCGAGGAGATAGCTGATGCCAGCTCTCTCCTTCCATCATGGTTGGCTTGACCAGCTCCTGCTCTCCGAAAAGCAGCAGACCACTCGCCCCCAAAACACCCGGTTCCACGTCGGCGACACCGCCCACATCTACATCGAGCAGCGCCGCCGCATCATCGACAAGCCGCTCAGACGCCTGACATACGCGGGGATCGACATGGTGTACGCCCGCCATTACCCGTTCATCCCCGATTTTCATAAAGCGATCTATCACGCTCATTTTCTCGGGATAGTGGTTCTCACCGAGGTCTTCGACATCCACCCAACCGAGATGAGCCTCCCCGAGTTCAAGGCGTGGGTGCTGGCAGACGGGTTCACGGACACGCTGGCTGCCGGAGACTGGTTCGTTGAGCAATACGACGAGGACTGGCAGGAGCGATGGTGGACCGTGGTGCGGTGGGATGGGTGGCAGGAACAGTATTTTCAGCCGGGCGAGGTGATAGTATAGACATAGCAGAACGCAAGCAGATCATAGCAGAGTGCAGCAAACTTGCAGAAACCACGAGCACGCTATCGATTTACTTCACCGACACTGCCCGCCGCCTCGAACTATGTGAGGATGTGGCTGGCTCCGGGCTTGCCGAGAACATCCACATGATCCGGGAGCTGCTGACCGTGCTGCGGTGCGGCGTGGGCGAGATCGAGCGGACGGCGGCGGGTTGTGACGTTGATATTGGGAAACCATCAACATTATTGTCATTGATTGATGGTGTGGTTGCATCACCATCAAAAAGTAACGGTGCTGTTCACATCTACACGGTGGGCATCATGACGCACACCGCCAGGATACGGGCGCCAAACCCCACTGCGGCAGTGGTGTTCTACGGCACGCTAACCTCCGGAAACGCCCTGTTCGCCGCGGTCGTGTACGCGGTTGACGGCGAGAAATACACCGGCGACACTGCACCGATGATGGATGTTCAGCTCGGGAAGCGAGAGCTATCTCCGGAAGAACTCAGAAAAATCAGAGACGACCTTAACGACTGCGAAGTGGTCGAATGGGGCAGTTCGCTGGCGGCGGCTCCCCAATGACACTGCGCTTCGAGTGCCTGCAATGCGGACGATGCTGCAACCGCGTCCGGGTTGAGTCCTGCGGGCTGACACAGGGGCTGTCGCTGTTGCCGGGTGAGGAAAAGCTGTTCGCAGAGTTTCCGGATGCGATCATGCCACACGCAGCAATACGTAATCCTCGCCACCGGAAACCCCGCATGAAGGTTGTCAACTATCAGATGGTGCAGGAGCCGTGCCCGCTGTACGATCCGGACACCCGAACCTGCACCCAGTACGACAAACGCCCGTGGGTCTGCAGGGCGTACCCGTTCTCTTTTGGCGGCACGCAGATCGAGGCAAACTGCGGCTGGCATGATAGCGTGCAGGCACAGATACAATATGGCGAGACCGCTGTGATCCACGGAAATGAGCAAGCAAACGCCGAACAGCGAATCGACTCGTTTTTCATGGCAGTACATAAGCGTATGCAGCGAACCGGACGCACACAACTCCTCATGTACGATATCGCTCTTCAGGAGTGGGTGCAGCTTGAGGCGGCGGAGGGCACATGACACAAATAAGACTGGCGCCAAACACCAGCATCGAACCATGCCCCAAATGCGGAAACAACACATCATTTGAGGCGCACTCGGCGCAGGTTGCGGAAGACTGTTGCAACGTGTGGGTGGAGTGCGTGTGCGGCTATGATCCGACCAGCGACGATTCTGGTGATCGGTACGAGGACGTGTGGGGCGCACTGAACCACACGACGATGATGTGGGCGTTAGACTGCTGGAACTCCGCTATCAGGGGTTGGGAGGCTCGCTGATGGGACGCCGCACGGACGCAATGCGTGAGTTCATACGGTTCCTGCGCACCACTGAGCCGAAATACTCTTTTGAGATCTTCATCTTCCATATTACGCTCGGGTTTGCGACGGGCGTCTTTGTCATCCTCGGCAAGACCGGGTTCTGGCTGCTCTCGTCCGGCGTGCTCTGGCTCTCGCTTGGCATCCACTGGTTTCGGTTGCGGCGAGTCATTAAGCGGCAGATACGGCAGATACGGCAGGAACAGGCATGGGCGGAGCGAATGCTGCCCCGGATCGAGCAGGCGCTCGCGAACTATGAGCGGGCGATGGACGCTACCCGCAAGCACAAAACGGTCGATCCCGCCGAACTCGAACATCTCCGCGAGGATGTGGAGCGGGCACGGCAGCGAGAGGCGGCTGGCGACGAGTAACGGGCGCCGGAAAGCTTTTGTGCGATGCGAACAGAGAGGATACCGGGGCGGGAGACGCAGGTTTGCCACATTCCATCCCCTCAGTTCTGGAATTATGATCGCGTCTACCCGCCACACATCCTTGTTCTGCTAATCGAGTGCAGAGTGTGCCGCAAAGCTTTTGTGCAATGCGAACAAAGAGAATGGTGGTGCGGCGGCAAAAGTACTACGGGTTACATACCATACCACAAAACCATATTTCAGACCTCCAATCTGATCGACTCCGACTGCTGCCGCTTT
>LGVF01021286.1_pt2 | contig 11883 bp, 13 predicted proteins | sample 469901 | NCBI WGS metagenome assembly LGVF01 (sample SAMN03893561, study PRJNA290197) | marine sediment metagenome | material: sediment; isolation source: combined push core samples #3730, #5133, and #5579 collected at Hydrate Ridge | place: Pacific Ocean: Hydrate Ridge | reverse complement strand
AATCCATCTTTTGGAATGTTCTTTACCGTGGACACGGAATATCCGCGCTCTCTTAATCGTTCAATCAGTTTACAGACGAGAGTCGTCTTTCCGGTGTTGTGGTAGCCAACAACACCGATTGTGGCTGCGTTAGTCATTGTATCGATCCTCCGCTTTGGTATTCATAATCTCTATTTGTTTGATCGTCTCCTCAAAATCACTATCTTTTGAGTCGCCGTATCGTATACGCGCCCGGTTGAATTTTTCATATTCTGTTTCCGCCAGCTCCTTAGCCATCTCATGCGATATTCTTCCTGCGTGCTCCAGAATATTCCGGTCGTTCAACTGCAAAAAACCATCCAGTTTCCCGATCCAGTCGTTCATGTGCATGGGAATGCGGCGCATCGCCTGTCCTTCGGCAAAGACAAGATATTGCTCAACAAGATTGTTAAGCCCCCGTAGCTCATCTTCATCAAGATAATTTTTGGCGATGGCAACATCCTGTTTACGCACTTTCTCGCCCCGCCAACTGGTAAGCCCCATATTCGGCTTGTCGCGGTCCGCTCTGCTGTAAATCAGCTCTGCGGCGGTTTTTTTGGTTATTGCCCAGTGCAATTTGTTCTGGACAGTTTTAAAGAACGTCAGGCTGAGTTCGGTTGTGGGATCGTAATCGATGCTTGTGGCGTAAATATCGGTTATCTTCTGGTAAAAACGTCGTTCAGATGTACGAATGTCCTGGATGCGGCGCAGAAGTTCATCAAAATAATCAAAGGGCTGATCCGGGTTTTTTAGCCGCTCGTCGTCAAGAACAAAACCCTTAACAATATATTCCCGCAGCCGCTGAGTTGCCCATTGGCGAAATCGGGTGGCAACATGGGATTTTACGCGATAACCGACAGAGATGATCATATCCAGATTATAAAAATCCATCACTCTGGAAACTTGTCTGCTTCCCTCTTTTTGAACTGTCAAGTATTCCTTGACGGTTGAATCTGGTGTCAATTCACCCTCCGCATAAATGTTCTGGATATGCAGGCTAACATTCTGTTTCGTTGTCTGAAACAACTCCGCCATCAATTTCTGTGTCAGCCAGACAGTCTCGTCCTCGAGCAGGACCTCTATTTTAGTCTGACCGCTTTCCGTTTGGTAAAGCAGAATTTGAGAGTTGTTTTTCGCTGGTAAATTATCAGCCATTATACGCCTCCCTGCAAGATGCCCTGTACGCCATCAATTCACAGTAATTGAAGTCGCCGCCCCACCCATGGGTTGCTGATGTGAATAGAGCGTATCCCGCACCGCCGGCACCCTTCCCGCCTTTCCGATGATCCAGTTAAACTCCGCGGGCGGCATGTATTCGCCAGACGTTGCTCCTGCCGATTTCGATATCTTCTCTTCCATTAATGTCCCCCCGAGGTCGTTTGCGCCGCAATGGAGCGCGTACTGGGCAAGTTTTGTCCCGAGCTTCACCCAGCTCGCCTGAATGTTCTTGATGTGGGTGTGGAGCACGATTCGTGCGAGCGCATGCATCCGCAGGTCGTCAATTCCGGTGATGCCGTAATTGCCGCTCTCAAGCATCTCGCTTCCGAGTTCGTTGTTGTACGGCATGAACGGCAGCGGCACAAACTCTGTGAACCCACTGGTCTCCTTCTGGATATCCCGTATCAGGAAGAGATGCTCGATTCGATCCTGCATCGTCTCGATGTGCCCGTACATGATCGTTGCAGTCGTTCTGATGCCGAGCTTGTGCGCAGTCCTGATGACACCTGCCCATTCTTCCGTATTCAGCTTGTCCGGACATATTCTTTCGCGCACCCGGTCCACAAGTATTTCTGCTGCGGTTCCCGGCATCGTGTCAAGCCCTGCGCCTTTCAGCGCAACAAGCGCGTCTTTGATGCCCACACCGTCTCTTGCCGCATGGTAAACCTCCATCGGCGAGCATGAATGCAGGTGAATATCCGAAAACTCGGATTTGATCGATTCAAGAATCTCGCAGTAGCCATCCAGTCGCATATCCGGGAGAAGCCCGCCCTGGATGCATATCTCGGTTGCGCCGGTTTTGACTGCCTCCCGCACCTTCCCAAGGATCTCGGATATATCCATCCGGTAGCCGTTTGGGTCTCTGAATGCGCAGAACCGGCATGTTCCAATGCACTGGCTCGTAAAGTTGATGTTTCGGTTGAGGATGTATGTCACTGTGTCGCCGACCGCTTCTGTGCGTAGCTCATCTGCCAGTCTGAAGAGTTCGGGAAGCGGTGCGTTGGCGAGCAGTGCCGCATCCTCTTTTGTACATTCGCCAGCGCGGGCGCGGTCAAGGAGGTCTGTGGGAAGCATGGTACTCTCGCGTACGTTCTATGTAATACCTATAAATATGTTGGTTTGAGAGAGGTTGAATATGATTGCGGGCAATACGAGTGGCATGCCCAACAGAAGATCGCGGACAGGGATATCGACGTCGATCCCGATTCCGACATTGGTAGTGGTGTTGGTTGTGATATCGACGCTGGCGGTCTCTATTTCCGGTTGTGTCTACGAAAGCGATGTTACGGACGATTCACATCATGTCGATCTGGCAGAGTACCATGCCGAGGTTATGGATCATCTGCAGATCATAATTGAGTTCTGGAACCACACCACCACACTCTTCAACGAGCATGAGTACGCGGCATGTCGTGAAGAGTGCGAGCGATTGGATGAGCGAAACGAGGAGTACGCCTCGTCGATTGGGTCGTTTGAGCGAGTTATCGCGGAGGCTTCGCTAACAGAGTCGGATGATATGTATTACGAAGCACAGTTCAAGATTCTGCATGTGATTCATAATAATACCAACCAATCTGCATCCGATCTCCGTATGGCGTGTAAATATGCTACCGAAGGAAATGACATGAAAGCACGTATATATGCAGAGCGTGCTTCCAGGCATATCGATTCATTCTACGCCAATATCGACCGTTTCAACACCAACGTCAACGTCAGCAACACGGGATCCCGCGATTTTGTATCCCCTTTACCCGATGATTATGAATCATCCTCGCCCGATCCACTGAATGCGACTCCGTACGAAGTATCCATCCCCGCTGAAATTCCTGACCCGTACTACCTCACAAAGACCACGTTTCAGAACACGCATGACGAGGTGGAACGGCTGCTTGGCAAGGGATTTATCACGCCGTACGAGGGTTTTGTCTTCGATTGCTCGGAAATGGCATCGTACATCGAATGGAAGCTCGAATGCCACAACATAACCGCATATATCGCAACAAAAGACAACTGGGACGGAGTGTACGGTCACGCGTGGGTGATTGTCCCGTTGAAAAAAGGGAAATGCCTGGCGATCGAACCAACGATCAGTGCTGCCGAGGGGAGTTTCGGCGAAAAGATGATCACGTATGATCGTAAATACTTCGTCTACGACCACCTCTTCGAGGACATCTATGATGCCTCTGAGTTCTTCGGAGCGGATGAATGGGACTGGTGGAATAAGCTGGAATCGAAGTGATTCCGCACCAGGGCGTGGCGTATTACTCAATATTGTGCGGATATCCGCATATACTGCCACAAGTTATTGAGCATATACTGCGTGGCGGCACCCCCTAATGAAAAGACTTAACACAGAATAGAGCGTCTCGATACCGCGATGCGCGTCTATGAAAACCCGCTCCTGAAGCTGAACGTCTCTGTACAGGACGGCAGAGTGCAGCTCGATATCGAAGGGGCGCTCTCTATACCAGCAAAACCGATCTTGAAGAAGATAAACAGAGTTTTCGCAGACGAGAAACCGATTTTGAGTGGGGACGATGAACTCATCTTCTCGACATGGATTCCACCGATACCGGGCAAGGCATTCGACCGGATGATGTCCGCGGAGATTGCCGCACTACTGAAAAAACGAGTTCCGGATCAGACATCCATAGGAATTACGATGCGCTGCCCGAACAACTGCATTCACTGCGGCGCATCCGATGTCGCGGGCGGCGAAGAGTTGTCCCGTTCCGAGATCGAAGGCGTGATCGATCAGGCGCTTGATCTCGGCACATATCTGATATCATTTGACGGCGGCGAGCCGATGATGCGAGACGACCTCCCGCAGATGGTATCTTATGTGGACAAAGAGAAGGCGATTGCAACCTCCTTCACATCGGGGTACGGGTTGTCCGAATCGATGGCATGCACACTCAAGAACGCTGGTATGTACGCGGTCCGGGTCAGTCTCGATGGTGCTGATGCGAGCAGCCATGACCGGATGCGTGGGCGCACCGGCGCATTCGCCGATGCGATTTCGGGAATCAACAATGCGCTCGAAGCGAAGATGCTTGTGGACATGTTTGTTGTGGTATCGCCAGAGAACATCGATTGCCTGGAGGACTTCTATTCGCTTGGCTGCGATCTCGGCGTCCACGAGGTCTCGCTCTACGAGATCATCGCTGTTGGCAGGTGGATGGACCACGAGGACGAGGTAGTAACAGAGAACGATGTCCGCAGAATTGCGAATTTTCAGAAGAGCATTAATCGGCAATCGGATGGTCCCAGGGTCACAGCTTTTCCATATTTCATGGGTCCTGACCTCTTCGGCTGCTTTGCAGGCAGACGGTGGGTGCACGTGACTGCAACTGGCGACGTTCTGCCGTGCGCTTACACGCCGCTCTCGTTTGGGAACGTGCGCTCCGAGCCGCTGGGGGCAATCTGGAAGCGTATCGGGGGACATCCGGCATACAAAGGGTCTGCCGATTACTGCATGATGCGAAATCCGGAGTTTCGGGAGCGCTGGATTCATTCGATTCCGGATGGTGCAGAGATGCCGTATCTGGTTGGGTGAACCGGTATCGATGTATATGTTTAGGCGACTTTTAATATTTTCCGGATGCAATGATTCCTTTCAATTTTATCATCCATGTTAATCTGCGGTTTATTATATTTTCAACCGACCCGAAGAAATTAAAAAGAAGGTCTTTGTGTACCATCGCGTTGCAATGCAAAAACGACCAGTCATATCGGTTATTTACCAGAGCGCACCCAACTTTGGTTTCGAGGGTTTTGTTGTGGATTTAGTCTATTTATGGCAGTTTTTATCACGAACTCACGCGTTTGGACGAATGACACAAATCTATTCCATTTTAACATCCGTGAAATTCGTTTATGTCAAGTAGGGGGCATAGCGCACCTACTTGACATTACAATGATTTAAGGCAACATCTGCGTAAATTTATGAAATCCAGATCTACGATAATTATCATAAATCACCGATTTTTGTTCTTTGCGCCATTACAGCCTTGCGTCTTCGCGTTCCAATTTAACGAGAAAGGCGAGCGAGACGCAAAAGGTACCGGTAACCCCTCGTCTCCACGTCTTTTGTGCTGTTGCACATCCGACTGACCCTTGCAGAATATGTAACATGCCCGGGACGGGTTTCGATCCCGTGATCTCCAGATTTCTCCGGATATTTCAGCGCACTTCTGTTGTCCCTATGAGTCTGGCGCCATCCCGGCTAGGCCACCCGGGCATATAAGAGAGATTTTGAGTGGTGGTGGTACTAAAGGGTATCGGCAGATGAAACCAATTTGCCATGCGTCTCGAATGTGCGTAACCGCATCTCAGAATATTCAAACCAGCCCCTCATACACAACCTACCGACAGAAAGACGGATGTGTTGTTGGCAGGAGGTGTTGGTCGGATTCTCCTATACTCTCTGAGATTCTCTGGCAGTTCGTAGCGAGAAAACGTGTCCAGCAGCCGTCTCATCCCTTTTTCATAGATGCGGTAGGATATCTTTGTTCCTGTAGGCAAGACCTCTGCCAGATAGCTAAAGATCGCACTTTTTGGTTCTGCCTGAGCCGCCACCATGATCAGATCGACAGGCTCCTCGAGGGGCAGCGTGAACTGGTTACCCTCTATTATCTCGATCTCTTTAGAAAGCCCGAGTCTCTCAATCACCTTTCGCGAGAGTTCTACCCTCTCTTTTTCCTGCTCGATTCCGATTCCTCTGAGTCCGTACTCGCGGCAGAGGACGATTAAGCTGAGTGGCAGCGGTCCGCTTCCGAGGAAGAGAACTGTGTCACCCGCTGTGAGCCCGGCTCCGTGAAATTCGGTTCTTGCAAGCTGGATGTAATTGGAGAAGTAGTCGAAATCTTTGAGCGACTGCCACGGGTCACTGCTATTCAATATTGCGTTCGCCTGTTCGATCTCCAGTTCTGCGGTGTAACTACTTCTGAATCTGGTGATCACATCGAACGCAGAATTGATCCCGGAATTGGACAGAATCGTCCCTGCGGTCACATCGTCTACATCCAGTGCGATCAGTTGGTCCAGTCTTTTAAAAACGGTATTGAGATGATTTGATGGGTTTGGATATCTCTCTTCGCGGTCAAAATCCGCGATCGTCGAATAAATATCCATGAGCTCTCCGGCTACCAATCCTGCACAGGAATCCGAGCAGATGCCAAGACCTGGTACGATCTTTTCATACATATCTGAGTCGTGAATGAATGCGGTCTGCCCGCCCGTGTAAAGTGAAGTTGTACAGGTCATATTAATCACAATACAGATGTAAATCAAGCTTGATACTTAAAAGGTTCGATGTACACCGATTAATTTAAGATCAAAGTTCAATCATCACGTAAAATTTCTGACAATCCTCAGATCTGTAGAATTATGTATTATCTTTATCAGATTCGTAACATCCTGCTATTGTGATGGCGCCAGAATGCCAATCTTGTCAGGATTGTCCACATCCGCGCGCGTGTTCCGCAAAGGATATATATATAGGTGGTGTAAACACTGTCAATATCGAGATAACACCAACACACATCTCGTGTATACCTGACAACATAGGAGATAACAAATATGAATAGACACATACTACTAACCGCGTTCGCAACGTTGTTGTTGATCGCGTGTACCGGCATTGCTGGTGCGCATTTCACGATGGTATTTCCAAGCGACAGCGAGGCTACCGTCTGGGATGTGGTACCTGAGGACTACATAGCAACGATGGGCGAGACAAAGACCATCTACACTATGTGGGGGCACCCCTACGAGCATATACTCTTTGACATGGCATCTGTGCCTGAGATCTCTGTCATGAAGCCCGACGGAACCGTCGAGAACCTGACGCCAACGGAACTCACTGTCAGCGGGCAGGGCGAGGACGGAAATCCTGGCGATTTCAAGGCTTACAAAGCCTCGTTCACCGTTGACCAGGAGGGCGACTCGGTTGTCTTCGTGAAATACGAAGACGAGGGCGAGAACCTGATCGACTACACCAAGGCAGTGATTCACTGCGGCGAAGAGGCGTGGATTGGCTGGGATTCCGAAGTAGGGCAGCAGACCGAGGTCCTTCCGTACATGCGACCTTATGGCATGGAGGCTGGTTTCGTATTCGCCGGAAAGGCACTTTACAATGGCAAGGCGCTCACAGGCGCACCTGTGGAAATCGAGATATACCACACACTCGATCTTGGCAACGAGATTGTGGGGCTGGCAGGGAAGATGTTCGAATACGACCCTCCAATGGTATTCACACGTCTCACCAAGTCCAACGACAACGGCGAATTTGTGTACACGCTCGATGAGCCCGGGATATGGTTCGTTGGTGCAACAATGGAACCGGAAAGTGAGTCCGAGCGCAACGTGAGGGGTGTTTTCATCGTCCCGATACTTGAGCCGTTCCCCCCAGTGGAAGCGCCTTCCGGAACGTCCATATCGTCGACAGAACTAACGAAGGCAGTAAATGATGCAAAGGCGGCGGCGGCAGATGCAAAGGCGGCAGCAGAACGTGCAGCATCATCTGCAACATCTTCGCCAGGATTCGGAGCGATCTTTGCCGCAGTCGGGTTGCTTGCAGCGCTTGCAATTCTGATGCGACGGAAGTAAGAGACTGCGACCGGTAGACCGGATGGATCAACAGGGGTTTTATCACCCCTGCCACTCTTTGATGATGGTGGGCTATATGGTTGATCCGTTAAAATCTATTCCAAGAGGTGTTGAAGAGTGAAATCGGTGAAAAACCTGAATCTTCTGGTGCTGTCACTTGTCCTGTGCATGGCGCTCGCATGCCCGGTTGCGTCCGCGCACAGGGTGGTCGTGCAGGGCTATGTGAACGAGATCGCGGTCAAGGCGTATTACGGTGGCGGAGGCATGGATCCCATGGCTTATGCGGATGTTGAGGTCTACGCAATCCGAGACGGGCAAGAAGATGAACTATACCTCACAGGCGAGGCCGATGAAGATGGCATGTATTATTTCGCACCGAAGATCGGCATATCCGAGTACAACGTAGTGGTTTCATCGCTGGGACATAAAGGCAACGAGACTGTGAACCTGAGCGAAGGCGCAGGACTCGCAGAAGCAGAGCAGGACGAAGCAGAAGATGGGACAAAGCTTCCGCTCAGGGACGTGATCGCGGGATTCGGGTATCTGACAGGGATTGCCGGGATCGCGATGATCCTTGCAGCTCGGAAGATGAATAAATAGTGCGAAGGCAAATTGCAAAGAGAAGGGATGAAACAATAAATGGTACATATTTCAGACGGCATACTTGATCCGTTGCTCTGGGAGGGCGGCTGGGCGATAACAGCCATAATCCTCGCATACACGCTCTCAAAGATGAAGATTGAGGACGTGCCAAAACTATCAGTCATAACAGCCGCGGTCTTTGTTGCGTCACTGGTCCACTTCCAGTTCGGACCCACGAGTGTTCACTTCATATTAAACGGCTTTGCAGGGGTAACGCTCGGACTGCTCGCGTATCCGTGCATCTTCGTGGCACTCGTTCTGCAGTACTTCCTCTTCCAGCACGGAGGCGTAACCACGATCGGGATCAACACGGTAAACATGGGCGTCCCCGCGCTGCTGGCGTATCTACTATTCAAATACGGAATGCGATTCAATCTCGGAATAAAGCGAAAGGAGATATTGTTCGGCACACTCGGAGGCGGCATAGCGGTTGCGCTTGCTGTGCTCTTCCTCACACTCGAACTCGCCACAACCGGTGAGGAGTTCTTTGAGGTGGCGATAGTTGTCGCGACTGCGCACATCCCGATCATCGCAATTGAGGCGATCTTTACCGGAGTTATTGCCGGTTTCCTTGCGACAGTCCAACCGGAACTTCTCTACAGACGGTGATTGAGCATGGTCTCAGAGATTGACATGTACGCGGGGCTATCCTCGCCGATTCACAGGTGGGACCCCCGTCTCAGGATCGTGTCCATACTCGCGCTGATATTCTCGGTCGTGCTACTCTACAACCTCACACTGGTCACAATCGGCATGATCTTCGCAATTATTCTGGTATACCTATCAAAACTCCCGTTTTCCTTTGTTCTGGACCGTCTGAAGTTGGTATTCCTACTGGTGCTGCCATTCTTTCTGATAATCCCGTTCACCACTATGGGTACAGATACCGGAGTTGAGATAGCACGTTTCGGCGGAATCACGCTGAGTTACAGGGGGATTGAGGCGGTCGGGTTCGCTGCGATGATCGTTCTGAAGGCACTCACCGCGGTGATGCTGGTCTTTCCGATGATCGGGACATCACGGATGGATATCACGATCAAGGCACTGGAGGGTCTGCATCTGCCAAACAAACTGGTTCAGATGTTTGCTTTTACGTACCGGTACATCTTCGTGATCAGCGATGAATTCCTGCGGACCGAGCGCTCACTCGCATCGAGGGGATTTAAGCGACGAGGAGACCTATACACACTCACAACGATGAGTAAATCGATTGCGATGCTTTTTGTGAAGAGCTACGAGCGGGCAGACCGTGTATTCTATGCGATGCGGTCGAAGGGCTATTCCGGAAAGGTCGTCACACTGCACGAGTTCGATTCCGGACGGCAGGACTGGATCAATGCGAGTTTGGTCTTCGGTTTCGCGGTTCTTCTGCAGGTCGCAGCAATGTCCGGAGCGTTCAGCATATATGGCGGGATCTGATGGCTGCTATATGTGTTCACGATCTGAACTACACATACCCTGACGGGACGGCTGCGCTCAAAAATGTCTCGTTTGTAATCGAGGAGGGCGAGTCTGTAGCGCTCGTCGGACCGAACGGCGCAGGCAAATCAACACTCCTCCTCCACCTGAACGGGATTTTGCATAGCACCGGATCACGCGGGGCTGTCGAGATCCTCGGCGATTCCGTCGATCCGAAAAAAGTGCACGAGATGCCTAAGAAGATCGGAATCGTCTTTCAGAACCCTGACGACATGCTTTTTATGCCCTTGCTCGGCGATGACGTCGCGTTCGGTCCGATCAACCTCGGTGTTGCGAAAGAAGAGGTGAAACGTCGGGTCAAAGATTCGCTCGAGCTGGTCGGGCTTGCCGGCTACGAGGAACGGGTCTCGCATCATCTGAGCGGCGGTGAGAAGAAGCGGGCTGCAGTAGCGACTGTGCTCTCGATGGAGCCCGAGATCATCGCTCTGGACGAGCCAACCGCGAATTTAGACCCGAAGAGCAGAAGCGAGTTGATAACTATCCTCAGGAGACTGAAGGCCGAGGGGAAGACCTTACTCATAATCACGCACGACGTAAACGCGATTCCCGAACTTGCAGACCGGGTAATCGTCCTGGATAAGACCGTTGTTGCGGACGGAACCACCCGTAACGTCTTCTCAGACTCCGAGATGCTTGTTGCGGCAGGGCTCGAGGTCCCGACGATCATGCAGTTCTTTGAGGTGCTTCAGGCGTTCGGGTACCCGTGCGATGTGCTTCCGCTCTCGGTTGAGGGCGCGGCAAGGAATCTGACACAGACGATAGAGAATGAGGATGGGCATGTGCATCTGCACCTGCACAAGCACACGCACCGGGAGGTTGACTCCGCGCTCGGCAAGTATCGGCATCATAACCACGTAACCGCTGATGCGGGTCTCTCGTAGGGAACAGAACTGATAAATCTCACTCTTTCTCGCAAAAGGCAACCAGAACTAATGTGGCAAGGGGACCGAAGAGCAGTGACAGGAGAAACCAGTTGAGACCGCTTCTGTTCTTCCCCTGGGCGATTCCTGCATTGATCAATGCGAGACTGCCCCATCCGATCGCATAGTCTGGTCCGGGGCTCATGGACGCGCCTCCCACTGTATTGAATTTGATGTGTTCATCCGTAGTATCTTATCAATCCTCGGCATGAACATTCCTGTTATCTTTCTTTGATACACGCACCGCTAATTAACAGCCAGGTTCACCAAACAACCGTTAGATCGATTGTGGCACAGTTATCAGCTTATGACGATTCCAGAATGTTTACGACATTCGCAACAGTTCGGTTCCAGTCCGTGTCCTTGGAGAGCGTCCCTCTTGCACCCGCAATGAGGGCATCCTGCTCCACCTCTGTTCTGGTGTACGCAGTGAAGATGTAGACGTTTGCATCCGGGTAGTTCTCAATGATCCTCCTGGTCGCTTCAACTCCATCCATCACAGGCATTCTGAGGTCCATCAGCACGATATCCGGTTTGCGTCCACTATTTGTCAGTTTGCTGTATATATTGATGCCTTTCTTGCCGTTTTCAGCGGAGTATATCGTAAACGTGTGTTTCTTGTTCATCTCTAGAAACAGAGACATCAATTTGCGGATATCCCCCTCATCGTCCACGATCAAGATACTGTAGTCCATTTCTGGTCACTGCCCCCACTATCCGTTTCTTCTTTATCCTCTAAATATCTTCCCTCAAGCGCCGAGCCCATCCGGAAATTGTGTAATGCCCAGTCCGGATGCACAACCGCACGAAAGACGTGGAGATGTGGGTTAACAATATCCTTCGCGTCTCTCTCGTCGAGACTTTTTATCATTTTCCGGGCATATTGGATTGTCTTATGTAAGCACAACTGACCGAATGGGGCACGATCGATCTAAAAAGTCATTTACACCGTTAATCTGCGCAATCTGTGTTAATCCATGGTAAACAAAACTTTTAG
>LGVF01001845.1_pt1 | contig 11894 bp, 13 predicted proteins | sample 469901 | NCBI WGS metagenome assembly LGVF01 (sample SAMN03893561, study PRJNA290197) | marine sediment metagenome | material: sediment; isolation source: combined push core samples #3730, #5133, and #5579 collected at Hydrate Ridge | place: Pacific Ocean: Hydrate Ridge | reverse complement strand
AACTCCCCAATCCCTGGCCCAGACCTGGCCGATAGGCTCTGTGGCTGCATATATGAAGCGAGCGCCAGGGCATGCCGAAATCCTATAGACGCGGATTTTCGACGTTCTCACACACCAATTGTGGCGAAGCCACTGAGTTCATATGGGCATGATTAATCGTAGGGTTTAAGCGGCTTCTCCATAAGGCCTTAAGAGTTTATTGTTTTAGCATTATATGTAACCACTTTGAGGGAAGATGATTCAATGAATCTATTAGAGCTAAAGGCCAAGAAGGTCGGCCAATTGACAAAATTGGCCAAGGATTTTAACATTGAAGGTTCGTCTGGAATGCGAAAGCAGGAGTTGATTTTTGCCCTTTTGCAAGCTCAGACGGAGAAGAACGGTCTCATTTATGGTGAAGGCGTACTTGAAATACTGCCAGACGGCTTCGGCTTTCTGAGGGCTCCCGATTACAGCTATCTGCCTGGCCCCGACGACATTTACATTTCGCCTTCCCAGATCCGGCGTTTTAGCCTTCGTACTGGTGACACAGTGTCGGGACAGATTCGACCGCCCAAGGATAGTGAGCGGTATTTTGCACTGCTGAAGGTGGAAGCGGTCAACTATGAGGACCCCGACAAATCACGGGACAAGATCCTCTTTGATAATCTGACTCCCCTGTATCCTGACAGAAGGGTTATCCTTGAAAGGGACTCGGACAACTATTGTATGCGGATTATGGATCTGTTGACACCCATTGGGTTTGGACAGAGGGGCCTGATCGTCTCGGCACCGAGGACAGGCAAGACCATGTTACTCCAAGACGTCGCCAACAGCTTGAATGCCAACCACAAAGATGTTAAGCTAATTGTTTTACTCATTGACGAGCGACCTGAAGAGGTAACCGACATGGAGCGTTCGGTGGATGCCGAAGTGATCAGCTCTACCTTTGATGAGCCCCCTCAAAGGCATGTCCAGGTGGCAGAAATGGTGCTTGAAAAGGCAAAACGCTTGGTGGAGCATCAACGAGATGTGGTTATTCTCTTGGACAGCATAACCCGGCTTGCCCGTGCTTACAACACGGTCGTCCCTCCGAGCGGCAAGATACTCTCAGGTGGGGTCGATTCTAATGCACTGCATCGTCCAAAACGCTTTTTTGGTGCTGCCCGTAATATTGAGGAGGGGGGAAGCCTCACAATTATTGCCACAGCCCTCATTGATACCGGAAGTCGAATGGATGAAGTCATCTTTGAAGAGTTCAAGGGAACCGGCAACTTGGAGTTGCAATTGGATAGAAAGCTATCAGACAAGCGCACCTTTCCTGCCATCGACATCAATCGGTCTGGCACGCGGAAAGAGGAACTACTGCTTGAGCCGGACGTATTGAACCGGGTATGGATATTGAGAAAACTGCTCGCAACCCTGAATCCCGTAGACAGTATGGAGTTCTTGCTTGAAAAAATGAAAGGGACTGAAGATAATAAAGACTTTTTGGATTCGATGAACAGTTAGTTTCCTAAAGATGAAAAGAGAGTGTCTAAAGTGAACTGAAGTATATGATAGTAGACGAATAGTGCGCATTCATATTCTTCTACGAATGACGATTGCCTAATAACCAATAACGGTTAACAAAAACAACGACCCGCGGAGGCTTGACATGAAGAATGACATACACCCTGAATATTTTCAAACTACGATTCGCTGTGCATGTGGCAATGTCGTGGAAGTAGGGTCCACCAAACAGGATATCAGAACTGAAATTTGTTCCAAATGTCACCCCTTTTTTACCGGCAAACAGAAACTTGTTGATACAGCCGGTCGCATTGAGCGATTCCGGAGAAAATATGCCAAGTTTGAGGAGAAGAATAAAGGAGCGGCAAAAGGGTAAGGGTCAGTACTAATGGACTAATCCGATGAATAAGGAACAATATATCCGCCTCTGGCTGCTCGGCTCAAGAATCAGAGTTTAGGACAATGTTTGACAAACTATCAGGTGTAGAGGAGCGGTTTCAAAAGGTCGAAAAGATCTTGAGCGACCCCGATCTGACAAAAAATCAGGAAGCCTACAGGAAATACTCAAAGGAACATGCGGACTTGAGCAAGATCGTTTTGGTCTATCGTGAGTACAGACAGGTGACCAAACATATCGAAGAATCCAAGGACCTTTTGAAGGACAGCGACGAGGATATCAAGGAACTGGCAAGAGAAGATCTTCAGCACCTTAACGAACGCTCGAAAAAACTTGAGCAGGACTTGAAGTTGCTCCTCATACCTAAGAATCCTAACGATGATAAGAATATCATCCTGGAGATAAGAGCCGGTACGGGTGGTGAAGAGGCTGGGCTCTTTGCTGCAGATCTTTTTCATATGTACAGCAAATATGCCGAAAGTCTTGGTTGGAAAGTGGAGGTCTTGAGCCAGCATGTGACGGGCGTTGGCGGCCTCAAGGAGATCATCGCCTTAGTGCAGGGCAAAGGGGCTTACAGTCGCCTGAAATACGGAAGCGGCATCCACAGGGTCCAACGTGTGCCGGTCACGGAATCGCAAGGCAGGATCCACACCTCAGCCGTGACGGTAGCTGTTTTGCCTGAAGCGGAAGAGGTCGATGTACAGATTAGTCCCGACGACATTAGAGTTGATGTATTTCGCTCTACCGGTCCAGGGGGGCAGAGCGTTAACACAACAGACTCGGCTATACGTATTACCCATCTTCCCACAGGGCTAGTGGTGACCTGCCAGGATGAGAAGTCACAGCACAAAAACAGGGCCAAGGCGCTGAAAGTACTCCGTGCTCGCTTATATGACAAGATGGTTTCCGAACAGAACGAAAGAATCTCTGCAGATCGCAGGAGTCAAGTGGGAAGCGGGGATCGTAGTGAGCGCATCAGGACATACAACTTCCCTCAGGGCCGTGTCACAGACCACCGTATTGGTCTTACGCTGTACAGACTGGAAGGTATTCTCCAGGGCAATATCGGAGAAATCATTGATGCCCTTATAACCCACCATCAATCTCTTGCCATTCAGCAAGTTGAGGCAGAGTCCACGGATGCTGCATGAGACATGGACCATCCTGAGACTCCTCAAGTGGACCGCAGGCTATTTCAAATCCCACCAAGTTGAGCAGCCACGCCTTGCCGCCGAAGTGCTCTTGGCTTATACCTTGGGCCTCAGGCGGGTGGATCTCTATGTCCAGTATGATCGTCACCTCGAACTCCAGGAGCTTGAGACCTTCAAGGGATTCATAAAGAGACGTATTCAAAGGGAGCCGGTTGCATATATTGTTGGCAAAAAAGAGTTCTGGTCTATGGAACTGAGGGTGACATCCGATGTCATGATACCTAGACCTGAAACCGAGACCCTTGTGGAGGCTGCCCTCGCTATCATACCTCCGGAGCCAGGATCAATACCTTTAAGAACTCTGGACCTTGGGACCGGCTCAGGGGCTATCGTCCTTGCAATAGCCTCCGAACGACCGGGCCACAGCTTTTATGCAGTTGACCGCTCGAAAAAGGCCCTGGCCGTGGCCCAAGATAACGCTCGAACATACCAACTCCACAAAACAATCACGTTTTTGCACGGTAACTGGTTTGACCCAGTCCGTAAGAGCGGACGCTGCCTTGACGTAATTGTCTCTAATCCCCCTTACATTTCGAGCCATGAGCTTGACGTGCTTCCGCCGGAAATTTCTCGATATGAGCCGCGGGAGGCACTTGAGGGAGGCTCCGACGGATTGGAGGCAATTAGACTCATCGTGAAACAGGCATCAGATCATATGGTTCCGGAGGGATGGCTCATTTTTGAGATTGGTTACGACGAATGGCCGGCGGTCGACAAGCTGATTGCGGGCTCCGGAGCGTACAGTGATTGGGCCGTCATCAAGGACTACAGCGGCCAAGACAGGGTGGTGAAGGCAAAGGTAAGGGGCAATCAAACAGAAGACAAACGGTAATACTTCAGCCTCTTGGGTAAGGAAAATCGCTTCTCTTCGGCATCCAATGCCTGTATGTGCCACATGGAGTAAAGCGCATAGGGCATAGAGCAAGATCAAAAAAAACGCGCTATGCCCTCTGCTCCATGCCCTATGCTTTTCCTGCCGCAACGGTATTCCTTACCCGGTGAACGCTTACAAAAAATGTTGCAAACTAAGAGGCGGTATGTTATCAAAATTTGTTTTAGAAATTCACACGTTCTTGGACCCTCTTTCCGGTGCTTCGACGATGGAGTTAACAAGAAGAGGACAGGGGGGAAGATAAGAGCGGAGGAAAAACCGAAAACGATGGAGGGAAGTATGTCTTACGTTACGATGAAACAATTGCTGGAGGCAGGTGTCCATTTTGGTCACCAGACCAGACGGTGGAACCCCAAGATGAAACGCTACATCTTCGGTGCCCGCAACGGGATCTATATCATCGATCTGCAACAGACCGTCAGGATGTTCAAAACAGCCTATGGGTTTATTGTGAACACAGTTGAAAAAGGCGAAACGGTTCTCTTTGTCGGAACCAAGAAACAGGCCCGAGAGTCTATTTATGAAGAGGCCAACCGGTGCCAAATGTTCTATGTGCATAATCGCTGGCTTGGAGGGATGCTCACTAATTTTCAGACCATAAAAAAGGGAATCGAAAGACTCAAGCATCTCACAGGCATCTTTGCCGATGGGAGCGTCAAGCGCTTTCCCAAGAAAGAGATACTGAAACTGGACAAAGAAAGGGCAAAACTTGAAAATAACCTTGGGGGGATACGTGAGATGGAAAGGCTGCCCAAGGCCTTATTCATTGTAGATCCAAGAAAAGAAAACATTGCCGTTCGAGAAGCAAAGCGGCTTGGCATACCTATTGTGGCTATTGTGGACAGCAACTGTAATCCGGACGAAATAGACTATATTATCCCCGGCAATGACGACGCCATAAGGGCTATCCGACTCATCACTTCGCGAATAGCGGATGCTTGCATCGAGGGTCGTGAGCGTCACGAAGAGCGCCTTCAGGCAGAGGTGGACAAGGAGATTGTGGAAACAGAAGCAGGGTCTGTAGAAGCAATCGCTCCGGTTGAGGCTGGCGAAAGGATCGTCATCGCTAATGGTTCAGAGGGTCCGGTTGTTGAAATCATTAAGAGAGAAACCCCAGCATCTGATAAAACCAATGAAGATGCTGGTAATCAGCAAGAACGAGAGGTGTTGTAAATGGCAGGAATCAATACTCAAATGATTAAGGAACTACGCACAAGGACAAATGCGGGGGTAAAGGATTGCAAAGAAGCCCTGGAGGAAGCGGGCGGAGACATGGAAAAAGCGGTCGATTTTTTGCGCAAGAAGGGACTGGCCCTGGCCCTAAAACGGGCGGGGCGGGAAACCTCCGAGGGCTTGATACATTCGTATATCCACACTGGTGGCAAGATAGGTGTCCTTGTGGAAGTGAACTGCGAAACAGATTTTGTGGCTAAGACTGAGGAATTCAACACCTTTGCCAAGAACTTGGCCATGCACATTGCGGCAACCAAACCACTTGGCGTCCGCAGAGAGGATATCCCGGAGGAGGTTTTACAGCGAGAAGAAGAGATCTACCGCGCACAAGCCACAGGAATGGGAAAACCGGAAAACATAGTGGCTCAGATCGTCCAGGGCAAAATGGAGAAGTTCTATAAGGACTCATGTCTTCTTGATCAACAGTATATCAAGGATCCGGACATCACAATACAGGGCTTGATTCATGATCTGGTTACAAAGATAGGGGAGAACGTCACGGTGAGACAATTTGTGCGTTATCAGTTAGGAGAAAAGTAGAAGTCATTTATCATTCGTCACTTGTGACCCTAATGACCAATTAGTAATATGCCGACTGCAAAATACAAAAGAATCCTGGTAAAACTCAGTGGTGAGGTATTGATCGGTGATCAAGGTTTTGGCATAAGCCCTGAGATGATTGACTATGTTGCCTGCGAGGTCCGATCTGTGTACGATCTCGGGACCCAAATGGCCCTGATTATTGGTGGCGGGAACATCTTTCGCGGCGTGGCGGCCGCTTCCTACGGGATGCACCGCACATCGGCAGATCATATCGGCATGTTAGCCACTGTCATCAATAGTATCGCCCTCCAGGACGCTCTTGAAAAAAGGGGTGTTCAAACCAGGGTCCAGACGGCTATTGAGATGTGCGCCGTTGCTGAACCGTATATCTTGAGGCGAGCTATCAGGCACCTGGAGAAGGGTCGGGTAGTTATCCTTGCTGCCGGAACCGGCAACCCATATTTTACAACTGACACGGCTGCAGCCCTCAGGGCCCAGGAAATTGATGCAGAAGTGCTTCTTAAGGCCACCAAGGTTGACGGCATTTATGATGCAGACCCCGCATTAGATGCCAGTGCAAAAAAGATGGATAATGTTACGTATCTTGAAATCCTCAAACGGCAACTGAGAATCATGGATTCGACAGCCATTTCCCTGGCAATGGATAACGGGCTTTCTGTAGTTGTCTTCAACCTCAAAGTAAGAGGAAACCTTAGACGAGTTGTTTGCGGAGAACATGTTGGAACCCGGGTAAGGGGGGCGTCAGAGGATGATTGATTCAGTTCATGATGATGCGCAGGAAGCGATGGGCAGGACGATTGATGCCTTGAAGAATGAATTTAAGAGGATCCGCACCGGTCGAGCTTCTATTGCACTATTTGAAGGTATAAAAGTAAGCTATTATGGGACACTTACCCCTTTAAACCAAGTAGCCTCCTTGTCCATTCCTGAGAGTAGGCTCATCATTATTCAACCATGGGATCAGTCGGTCATTGGAGAGATCGAAAAGGAAATTCTCAAATCAGAGCTTGGCCTTACCCCAATGAATGACGGAAAGGTCATCCGCGTTCCCATGCCGCCGCTTACTGAAGAGCGGCGGAGAGAGCTTGTCAGGGTGGTCGGCAAGATAGCTGAGGGGCACAAGGTGTCAATCCGCAATATCCGCCGTGACACTAATGAGTTCCTCAAGGGTCTGAAGAAGGATGGTGAGATTTCAGAGGATGATTTCTATAGGGCTCAGGACAAGGTGCAAAACATCACAAACGATTTCATTAAGTTAGTTGACCAGACCCTCCAGGAAAAAGAGAAAGAAATCCTTGAATTCTGATGTTCCTTCCTTACAACCTGACTCTCTTCCCCGACATATCGCCATCATCATGGATGGTAACGGCCGTTGGGCCAAAAAGCGTTCCCTGAACCGGATCAGAGGTCACAGGGAGGGTGCTGAATCGGTCCGTGTCATTGTGCGAGCCTGCCGTGAGATCGGGATAGAGTTTCTGACCCTTTATGCGTTTTCAACCGAAAACTGGCAACGGCCTCCGCTGGAAATCTCGGCTCTCATGAGTCTATTAAAAGGGTTTCTTAGGTCAGAACTGGCGGAAATGATGGAAAACGGCATCCGCCTCAACGCTATTGGTCAGATCGAAAGGCTTCCGGATGATGTTGTGAGGGTACTCCGGAATACCATGGATATGACCCGAAAAAACAAGGGAATGATACTCAACCTGGCCTTGAGTTACGGGGGACAGGATGAGATTGTTGCAGCGGCTCGGAAGATCGCAGCCGAGGTTCAAGCCGGCCGTCTTCAACCCGAGAAGATAACAAAGACACTTTTTTCGAATTATCTATATACGCAAGGAATGCCGAACCCGGATCTCCTGATTCGAACCAGCGGCGAGATGAGAGTGAGCAACTTCCTACTGTGGCAGATTGCCTACACAGAGATTTATGTCACCAAAACCCTTTGGCCGGCTTTTAGGAGGGAGGAACTGATTCGGATCCTGCATGATTACCAGAAGCGTGAACGTCGATTTGGGATGACAGAAAACCAGATCAAGAAGGCGCCTCGCGGGCAGTATTTCTGAAAACCCGTAACATCCCATGTTGTTATTTCGAACGAATGTGAGAAATCTTGATCTGAAAACAAACAATATCAACCTAAGAGATTTCTCCCTTTTTCGGTGCCTCCGGCGGACTACCAGGGCACCAATCCAGGTCTGGGCTATGGGCGCGACGTGCCAAACCCTTCTTTCCAGCACTCGAATACTCAAGTTGTGAGCGAACAAAGTTCAATGTCTTCACATTTAAAACGATGGCTCACAGCATTGGTGGCTGGCCCACTGTTGGTCTTCTTGATAGCGAAGGGGGAACAAACCTGTTTTGCCCTGATTGTGGGTTTAACAGCAACTGTGAGCTTGTCAGAATACTACGCCCTGGTCCTGTCCAAGGAGACGATAACCATCAAAGCAACCGGGTTGGCCCTTGGCTTGGCCCTGGTAGCCTCCTTTTACACAGACGGCATGGGGATGACCCTTGGCGTCCTGGCCCTGGCCTTCCTCGGCTCAGCCATAATTTGCCTGGCACGATTCGGTACACAGAATTCAGTGCCGGAAATACTATACAAGCAGGTCACGGGCCTTATCTATATCCCCTTCTTCCTGGGCCACTTGATACTGATCCGGGATTGGAATCAAGGGGTGACGTGGATATTCCTCCTCATGACGGTAATATTCGCCGGAGACACAACTGCTTTTTATGTTGGACGGGCCTTTGGCCGGCACAAACTTTCGCCAAGCATAAGTCCTGGTAAGACTGTGGAGGGAGCTTTAGGCGGATTGGGTGCTAACCTCTTTGTGGGTGTCATATTTAAGGAGTGCTGCTTTCCGGAGTATGGCTGGGGCTGCTGGATCGCTTTGATTCTGGTCATGGGCGTCCTGGGACAGACAGGTGATCTGGTTGAATCGATGCTGAAACGCTCAGTCGGTCTGAAGGACTCCGGGAGGATCATGCCAGGACATGGAGGGATCCTTGACCGAATCGATGCCTTACTCTTTGCCACACCAGGGCTCTATTATCTCAAAACCTATACCTTGTAAGATTGTCAGTCAAATGAAACGTCTTTCCATATTTGGGTCAACAGGTTCAGTAGGCAAGAATGTCTTGCGTGTCGTGGAGCAGTTCCCAGAACGATTCTCGGTTGCGGCCTTGGCAGCAGGGCAAAATGTAGATCTCTTGGCTGAGCAGATAATGCGATTTACCCCCGAGGTAGCGGTTGTACTGGATGAGAATCTTGCCCACCAGCTCAAAAAGACGGTCATGGGCGCAAACCGTGTAAATATCTTGCACGGTTCGGATGGGTATAGAGCTGCCGCCACACTGACTTCGGCTGATCTTGTGGTTTCGGCCATGGTGGGCTCCGCTGGTCTACTTCCAACCATAGCTGCAATTGAGGCCGGCAAGCCCGTGGCCCTTGCCAACAAGGAGAGCCTTGTGATGGCAGGGGAACTCGTTATGGGCACCGCTCGAAAAAAAGGGGTTCCTATTATACCCGTAGACAGCGAGCATAGCGCCATTTTTCAGTGCCTTGCCGGGCACGACAGGCAAGACCTTAAGAGGATAATTCTTACCGCCTCTGGTGGGCCCTTTTCAGGTAAACCCATAGAAGATCTTGACCGGATCACCCCAGAGATGGCCCTTTGTCATCCTACATGGAAGATGGGACCAAAGATAACGATAGACTCCGCCACACTGATGAACAAGGGACTTGAGGTTATTGAAGCAAAATGGCTTTTTGATGTGTCTTTGGAGCTTATCGAAGTAGTAATTCATCCCGAAAGCGTGATACATTCAATGGTGGTCTATCGGGATGGTTCTGTGATAGCCCAACTCGGCTTGCCTGACATGAGGGTGCCGATTGCTTATGCCCTGTCCTATCCCAAGAGACTTCCCCTCGGGCTGCCTTCCCTCGATTTTGTTGATATTGCTTCTCTTACCTTTCAGAAGCCGAACATAGAAAAGTTCCCCTGTCTCACTTTGGCCCTTGAGGCCTGTGGGATCGGAAAAACCATGCCTGCGGTGTTAAGCGCAGCGAATGAAATGGTAGTGGATGCCTTCCTGAGCCGTCGCATCGGGTTTAGGCGTATTGGGGAAGTGGTTCAAGAGGTGATGAGTAAACACAAACCCGTTTCCAGCCCGGGGCTTTCGGATATCCTGTGTGCCTCGGCTTGGGCGCGCCGCACTGCTGAGGAGTGTTTATGAGCACCAGCATTATTTCGTTTGCCATTGTACTTGGTGTCCTGGTCTTCGTGCATGAGTTTGGTCACTTCCTGTTGGCAAAGTTGATGGGTGTCGGGGTGGAAAAGTTCTCCCTAGGATTTGGTCCCAAAATCGTTGGCAAAAAGATCGGGATGACCGAGTACAGGATCTCAGCAATTCCCCTTGGCGGATATGTGAAAATGGTCGGGGAAGCGCCGAATGCTGAAGTGGATAAGTCCCTCCTCCCTTTCTCTTTTTCACATAAGGGCCTTTTCAAGCGAACCCTAATCGTCCTGGCAGGTCCGGTATTCAATCTGCTGCTGTCCGTAGTAATCTTTTCTGTATTCTTTCAGGTCTCAGGCCTACCGATCATAAAGCCAGAGGTGGGGGAAATTCAAAAGGAAATGCCTGCTTATGAAGGAGGCATTCGTAAAGGGGACCGTATTGTATCTATTGACGGCAAACCGGTGACCCGCTGGGACGAGATGGCAGACTTGATCAGGCAAAGTAGTGGTCATTCCCTCGGTGTTGAGGTATTGCGAAACAACAGTACTGTACTGCTAAAAGTGGTCCCGAAGCTGGCTTCTTCCCAGAACCTGTTTGGAGAAAAGGTTGAAAAATATGTTATAGGAATATCGCCTTCCGGGGCAGTTACCACAAAGCGACTCAATCCTTTTCAGTCCGCGGCCCACGGGGTGTTGGAGACATGGCGGATTGCCAAATTCACGGTACTGGCCATTGGAAAAATTATTGCCGGTACGATTTCGGCCAAGACCCTGGGAGGTCCTATCATGATTGCCCAGTTGGCAGGACAACAGGCTGAAGCCGGTATCATCAATTTAATCTTTTTTATAGCGCTTTTGAGTGTCAACTTAGGTATTATCAACCTGTTGCCCATCCCGGTCCTGGATGGAGGACACCTTTTGTTCTTTTTCATCGAAGCCATAAGCCGCAGGCCCGTGAACTTAAAGGTACGGGAAGTGGCCCACCAAGTTGGCATCTTTGCTTTGATTCTGCTTATGATCTACATATTCTACAACGATATTGCACGCATCTTGTTTGATTAAGCCCCATAATTGCAGGTCTCAAAATCCTAACTTCTCAAAAAGTCCGGGTAATCTCCCGACAGTCCCATTAAGCGGCTCGCGCTGCGAGTCGCTTAATGGGCGGCGATGAGCCGTTTAGGTTACAACCTGGTTTTCCATATTTCTTGTTGTAGAAATCCAAAAAAAAGACGGAGTCGGACCTACCCATTTGACAAAGCCAGTTCTTTCACCATCTTCGTGATGAGCTTTGCGAGCTTTCAATAATTTTCGGCCTGTGCGGTTAGAGTTGGACTTATTGTTCGTGGAACTTGACAACGATGATAATTTCTGATTCCGCAACAATAGCAAAAACTATGGCCAAGCGAAGCTCTTTTCTGGGCAGCACATACCCATATAAACTCAGCAGAGCGAGACAAAATGAAAACAAGGACTGACGTACATGATTTCATCAACATTCCAAATGTTGGTCCCGCAACAATCCGATATCTAAACATAATAGGCATCAGTAAACCATTTGAGCTAATTGGTCGAAATCCATATTCAATGTACAAGGAATTATGCAATATCACAGGAAAAAACATTGACCCTTGCCTTATGGACGTATTTATCTCAGCAGTAAGGTTTATGGAAGGTGCCCCACCTCAAAAATGGTGGCATTATACGGAAGAAAGAGAAATCACATTATCAAAAGAAAGCAGCTAATATCATGATCGCATACTGTGGATTGGATTGTCCAAAATGTGACCGCTATATATACCTCGAAAGGCCACAAATGACACTTTTTCGCCGGCCATGAACATCAATAGCCGCGTTGCTCAGGCTTGCAA
>LGVF01204680.1_pt1 | contig 11918 bp, 10 predicted proteins | sample 469901 | NCBI WGS metagenome assembly LGVF01 (sample SAMN03893561, study PRJNA290197) | marine sediment metagenome | material: sediment; isolation source: combined push core samples #3730, #5133, and #5579 collected at Hydrate Ridge | place: Pacific Ocean: Hydrate Ridge | reverse complement strand
TTACTTATAGTGATGGGGTGCGTCAAGATACTACAGAGTCGCCTTACGATTTGCTGCGAAGCCGCCTTGTCACCCTGCTACAGGAGCAAGGTGTTGCTGTACAGATATCGACTGGCAGCAGTGAAATCGATATTTCTAGTCTTACTCCTGAAGAAGCTCAGGTATTGGTCGCCGAAGATGGCTATTTTGGCGTCGAACAGACTTCGGAGCGGATTTTTCAATTTGCTGTTGGTTTCGCCGGAAACGATCCGTCCCTGCTGGACGAAATCCTGAAGGGTATCGAAGATGGCTTTACAGGGGCTGAGCAGGCCTGGGGTGGCAAGCTTCCGGATATTTCTTATCAGACTCAGGATGCGATTATGAATAAGATCGATCATTGGCTCGAAGGGGCTGCGAACGCCTGACTGGTGACTTAATGGATAACGGTTACGTATTGGCCATTGACCAGGGGACTACGGGTTCGACGGTGTTGATTTTTAATCAGGCCGGGGCCGTATGCGGCAGAGCGAGTGCCGAAATTACTCAGTATTACCCGCAACCGGGCTGGGTGGAGCACGATCCGCAGGAGATCTGGTCGGTCACCCTTGATGTGGTTGGGGCAGCTCTTGACCGGGCAAAGGTTAAACCCGTTGATGTGCGGGCTATTGGTATTACCAATCAACGGGAGACCTCCCTGTTATGGGACCGTCACAGCGGTTTACCGGTAGCGCGGGCCGTGGTCTGGCAAGACCGTCGTACTGCCCACCTTTGCGACGAGCTCAAGCAGGAAGGTCTAGAACCCATCTGGCAGCAAAAGACCGGCCTGCTTATCGATCCCTACTTTTCCGCCACCAAGGTCCATTGGCTGCTCGATCAGACCGACGACCTGCGTTCACGAGCCGCCGCAGGTGAGATTGCCTTCGGCACCGTCGACAGTTGGTTGGTCTGGAAGCTAACCGGCGGTCGCTGCCACGTCACCGACTATTCCAATGCTTCCCGTACCCTTTTATTCAATATCCATAAGCTCGACTGGGATGATGATATTCTGGCGCGGTTAGATATCCCCCGTGCCATGTTGCCGACCGTCAAGCCGTCGTCCTATATCTATGGCGAAACCGACTCGAAAGCCTTTTTTGGTCATCGAGTGCCGATTGCCGGAATTGCAGGCGATCAGCAAGCTGCTTTATTCGGCCAGGCCTGTTACCGACCGGGACTGGCCAAGACCACCTATGGCACCGGCTCTTTTTTGCTGATGAACACCGGTCGTAAGCCGGTGGTCAGTCGGCAACGATTGCTAACCACCATTGCCTGGGGAATAGGCGACGAGCCGGTTGAGTATGCCTTGGAAGGTTCGATATTTATCACTGGAGCAGCACTTCAGTGGTTGCGGGATGGTCTGGGGATTATATCCAGCGCCGCCGAAAGCGAGCAATTGGCGGCCTCTCTGCAGGGCAATGACGATGTCTACTTTGTCCCGGGCTTGACCGGCTTGGGAGCGCCCCACTGGGATGCCTATGCCAGGGGCATGATCATCGGTCTAACCCGGGGTAGCACAAAGGCTCATTTGGCTCGGGCAGCCCTGGAAAGCATTGCTTATCAGACCCGTGATGTGGTCGATGCGATGAGTAGAGAATCGGGCATTGATCTTCGAGAACTCCGTGCTGATGGTGGTGCGGTGGCTAATCGCTTTCTCATGCAATTTCAAGCCGATGTGCTTGGGGTCCCGGTGGAAATTCCTTCCATTACCGAAACGACGGCACAGGGGGCCGCTTACTTAGCCGGCCTGGCGGTCGGTTTCTGGTCGAGTCGCGAAGAGTTGGCGGAACGGTGGCAATTGGCTTGGCGCTATGAACCGCAAATGGAACAAGCTCAACGGGACCATTTGCATAAGCGCTGGAAGCAGGCGGTGAACCGTTCGCTGGGATGGGCGGAGGATCTTAAAGAATAGGGCTCAGAAGGGTAGCTATAGGATTGGCTGGGAGATTCGAGCTTTTGGACGCACTCATTGTTACTGATGAAATGATAGCTGTTCAGTCAGTCGCTAAGAAACTGGAAAGCACCGGGTTGAGTGCTTCATTGTTGCTGGCATGAATTTCGTCAAACTCGGAATCGATAGCGCAAAAAGCCTGTACCACCTGCGGGTCGAAATAGCTGCCGCAGCCATCCATGATAATTTCTATTGCCTTCTGATGGGAGAAGGGTTCTTTGTAAGGCCGTTTGGCCCTTAACGCTTCGTAGACATCGACCAGAGCCATAATGCGGGCACTGAGAGGGATTTTATCACCTGCAAGTCCACAGGGGTAGCCCTGGCCATTCCACCGTTCGTGATGATATTTGGCGATATCGATACCCATTCGGATAAAATCGTTGTGCGGATATTTTGCGTAAACAAATTCCAGGGTGGCCGCGCCAAGGCTGGCGTGGGTTTTCATGACTTCAAATTCTTCAGTAGTTAACTTTCCCGGCTTGAGCATGATGGCATCGTCGATACCGACCTTGCCAACATCATGTAGCGGGCTGGCCTGGTAGATAGTCTCGATAAAATCCACTGTAATCAAGTGCGCGTACACCGAATCGGCGGCTAGTTGTATTGCCAAGGCCCGGCACAGGTCCTGTACCCGCTCTAAGTGCAAGCCGGTATCGTCATCCCGCATATGGGACAGTTTGGCCAAGGCAAAAATCATCGCTCGTTGGGATCGACTGATTTCCTCCAATTGATCGGCTACCTGTTGTTCCAGACAGACGTTGGCGGTCTCCAGTTGTTGCTGGGACCGACGGAGCAGGAGGTGGGTGTTGACGCGGGCATAGACCTCTTCGACCTGAAACGGTTTGGTGATGTAGTCGACCCCGCCGGCACGAAAGGCTTTGGTTTTGTCGAGGGTGTCATCCAGGGCGCTGATGAAAATGACGGGGATATCTTGCAGAGCCTGATCCGCTTTCAGTTGGGCACAGACTTCGTAGCCGTCCATCCCAGGCATGGTGATGTCGAGCAGGATCAGATCGGGTTGTCTCTGACTGGCCGCTCGCAGGGCCAGGGTGCCGTGAGGAAAGGCACTTACCCGGTAGTCTGCCTTGATCAGCAGGTTGCTTAGCAGGTGCAGGTTCTCCGGTGTATCGTCAACGATCATGATATGAGGGGATTTCATAGACTTCCTCGATTAGCCATTCTCTGAAAATTGTTTTTATGCTTACCCCAGAAGATTAAGCAGCTTTTCGTATTCATATCGATCAGCCAGTGTAGACAAATAGCCCCGCAGGGCACCGTCACTCGTACCCACCTCGTCCAATAACTCTGAAAAATGGATCATATCGCCATGTTCCACGGCCTGCTTCAGTGCGATAAGGAGGTTTGCTGGTAAATTCTGCACAGCCTCTGGTTCTGGAGGGCTATCGCTAGATAAAGTTTTTTTGATCATTGTGGGGCTGTAGAGATAGTCAATGTTGCAAAGAGTCTTAAGTTTTGCGTAGAGCTCGGTTGTCTTAAAGGGTTTGGTGATAAAGTCATCCGCACCGGCTGTAATGGTTTGCCTTGAAAGGTCATCGCAAGCAAGCCCCCCTGCGGTGACAATAATGATTTTCATCTCTGAGTTATTTGGTAGCGATCGCAAACGACGGGTGGTTTGATAACCGTCTATTCCTGTCATTTGAACATCCATTAATACCAGATCAGGCTGCCAGCTTGAGACTCGCTCAATGGCCTCTTCGCCACTGGTGACTGCTTCCACCGTAAAACCAACCACACTCAGGGTTTGGCTGAGCATGTTGCGACTGCTGGTGTCATCTTCAACGATCAACGCTCGTACCGGCAGATATTGGGGGGCGATGGATTCAACCTGACACCGATTGCTGCTGGGTGCCAATTGTAGTTCATCGCCGGCACACTTTTGAGCGCTGAAGGTAAAGCGGAACTGACTGCCAGCACCCGCCGTACTTTCCTCTAAGAAGAGCTCTCCGCCGAGTTGCTCGGCAAAGGTACGACTGATCGACAATCCCAATCCTGATCCCTGACCGGAGTTCCGACCGCTGCTGGTCTGCTCAAACGCCTTGAATAATTTATCCTGTTCACTGAGGTCGATGCCGTTGCCACTGTCACTGACATCGACGGTGATAAGCCAATTTGTCTGGTCGGTAGTTGAACCGCTGGCCTGTAGGGAAATATGGCCCTGGTCGGTAAATTTGACTGCATTGGAGAGAAGATTGATTAAAACCTGGCGCACCTTGGCTCGATCGGCATTCAAATAGCGCGGTAACTCTGGTGCCAGGGTCATGTCGAACTGCAAGGACTTTTGTTGGCAGGAAAGCTTAAACATAGAAGCAAGGTCGGCCATTAACTGGCGGAAGTCTAAAGGTGCGTTCTGAATGGTGACATGCCCGGCTTCGATCCGCGAGAGTTCCAAAACATCGTTGATCAATTCCAGCAGATGGTCGCCGCTGCGATTGATGGTTTGAATCTGTTCTCTCTGGCTGGATCGTAAGTCAGAATCTTTTTGCAATAGCTGAGAATAGCCGAGAATGGCGTTAAGGGGGGTGCGAATCTCGTGGCTCATGCTGGCGAGAAAAGTGCTTTTGGCCCGGTTTGCTGACTCCGCTGCTTCGGCCAACTGTTCGGCCTGGGTGGTAGCCTCTTTAAGCTGAAGGTTGGCTTTGTGCAAGGACTCTTCCGCCGTCAGGCGGCTGCGAATGTCCATCATACACTCAACAAGTTTTTCCCGCCCCTGAATGGTGATCTTCCTCACTGTCTTTAACACCGGAATTTGAACACCGTCGTGCTGAATCAAGATTTTTTCAGAGCTGTCAACCGTCTGATTCAGATCGAGAATCGGGCAGCTATCTTCCTGGGCAGGACAAAGGAAACTATGGCAGCGATTACCGACAATGTGTTCCTCGCTGGCCCCTATTATTTCGACAGCGGCGGGGTTCACACTTTCGATGATACGGGTAGCAGCGTCAATAATAACCAGCGGCACAGGCAGGCTTTCAATCAGAGTCCGTTGGGTTTTTTCACTTTCCCGAAGTGTTTCCTCCATGCGCTTACGTTCGCTGATGTCTTCCTTAGTGGCAATGTAATGAGTGATGCAATTGTAGCTGTCACGAATGGGGGAAATGGCGTTGAGTTCCCAGTAAAGATCGCCATCTTTGCGGCGATTAAGAATTTCGCCTTTCCAGGTTCGTCCGGCGCTTATGGTTTGCCATAGTTTTTTATAAAGCCCATGGGGCATATGGCCGGACTTAAGTAGCCTTGAACTCTGTCCTATTACTTCCTTTTCGCCGTATCCGGTCATTTGCAGAAACCGTGGATTGGCGTATTCGATGATCCCATCAAGGTCGGTGATAATAACAGCTGTTGGACTCTGTTCTACGGCTGTTGATAGCTTTCGGGAGATTTCTTCGCTCTGCTTGAGACGCTCGTCTGTGGCTTTGCGAGTCGTGATGTCATGAAATGCTGTTACCGCACCATGAAGTTGTCCATCGACCCAAATAGGCCGACTGGCCAATTCCACGGTTAGGATGGAACCGGAGCGGTGGCGGAAATTTTCCTCGCTTTGGTACTGTTGTCCCTGGCTGACTGCCAGGAAAAACGGACAGTCCTCTTTTTGAATAAAAGCGTTGTCGCTATGGGAGTGGAATAGGTCGTGGGCTGTTTCACCGAGCAGTTCTCGTTCACTAAATCCGAGAATTTTGCAGGCTGCCGGATTAATACGTTCGATTCTGCCCCTACCATCAGTGACGTAAACCCCTTCGGCCAGGGCGTTGTTCATCGCCTGCAGGTTGTGTTTCTCGGTACTGAGCGCGACGGTCCAGCGACGTAGCCGCAGCATCAGAATGGTAATCACCGCCAACACAAACAGCATTGTTGTCAGATAAACAACAAATTCATTGAAAAAGGCCGCAGAGATCGGGTCCTGAGCATAAGAGACGAGATAGCCGGCGACCTGTCCTTTAATATCTCGGATGGGTAGCATGGAGACGATGTGTGTGGAGCCGTCAACGGTGACATTGGTGGTCAGGGGGCGCCCTTGATTGAGTGCCGTCTGCACCTGCTGATTTTTGCGCAACTGGCGATTGATAGCGGTGGCACCGGCAGAGAGTTGCGGTGGGCTGTCAGGCAGAATGGCATTGGCGTCCTCAAGCAAATAGTCAGGATGGATGTCTGCCGGGCTGTACAACCATTGCTGCTCAGGAAAAATATAGGGTTGGGTCAGCTTGCGGTTGACCAGAAAGGTATATTCACGGTTGGGATCAAGCTTAGCCAGTGCATCGCGAATACCTTTAGCGGTAACACTGATTGCAGTACTGCCGAGATAACGGTCTTGGGAGATTAAAGGAAAGACATAGCGGAAGCTGGAACGCAGTTTCCCGGTTTCGAAGCCATGTACAGGACGTTTTTCAGTATTGGCCAGACGGACCGATTCCTGGAATTCAAGGAGGGGGTCACCATAGCGGTCGGGTTTATGGAAACGTAAAAAACTTGTACCGTCCGGTAGATAAAATTGTAATTGTAATGGAATTTCTGCTTTGAGAGTCTGATAGGCAGGAAAGAGTTGGCGGTACAGTCGGCCGCGCGCCAGGTCCTGTTCTGGGCCTTGGCTGGTAACGGCTGTTTCAAGCAGTTGCAAAATATCGGTGTGTTCAATGGAGCTAGAGTAGAAATTTTCAATGGCCAGATGGTACATCTGGAGGCTGGCTCGGTAGGCTGTATCGAGGGTATCTTGGTGTTCAGAAAAATGGCTGGTTTGTTTTTTTTGCATGTTCTTAAACAGAAACAGACCGAGACCGATAGACAACAACAGCATGGCGACGATAAGGCCATAGCGTGCTGCTAGATGTTTGAGTTGTTTTCCCATCTAGAAATTACCTTCATCGGGAATGGTGACACCCTCAAGCAGTTCGCGAATTACATCGTAATTGGTATCGTCTGACGGGATCGCTCCGTAACGGATGTTGTCACCCCAGTCAGCAAGCATTTCTCTATGTTTTCCCTCCGAATCTATGGCAATGAGTGCGTGGCGAATCTGGTTCATTAGTTCTGGCTTGAGGGTTGCTTTGTTGCCTACCAGAGCAAAGGAGGGTAGAGGAGCCGTTTCTTCAATAACTTTCAGCCCGAGGTGCGCATATTTTTTACCGATAGATGTTTTTAGTACACCAGCATCGTACGGACCTTGCACGACAGCTAGAGCAACCGCATCATGCTTACCGAGGTATCTGTGGTTGTTAGATTCCATATTGCTACCGTGTTGGCGCAATAGACCGTTGGCCGAAAGATAACCGCAGGTAGACAAGGGTTGGGTCAATGCCAGCTTCTTGTCTAACAGATTTTCAAGGGGAAATGTTGAATCGGCAAAGACGACCAGGCCACAAGTATAGGTAGTCTGGCCGGAAGCTTCTTTGAAGTGAATCAAGGGCTCGGCTTGAGGATGGCTGGCACGAAGTTCAACGTAGGGTAGGGGCCTCAGGTAAGCCAAGTCGATATCACCGTTACGGAACTTTTCAAGAATATCGGCATAACTGTCGGCGTAAACGTATTCAATGGAGATGCCGAGGTGTTGTTGCAGATAATCGGTCATGGGCCGAAACTGCTTAACCACAGTTTCACGGTCTTCCATAGGCAAGGGCGCAAAGCGCACTACCTCAAGGGCAAAGCTTGTACCTGTAAGGCACCAAACGCTCAATATCGTTAGCCAGATTGTGCGACGCATTGATATTGCCTCCTGAACAGCATGCTTTTCAAAAGATCCGCAGGATGGAAATCTACTGCAACTGGTGACTCCTAATTTCTCTTTATTATTGTGCAAATTGCAAAAAAGCCCGTTTTTGCATATTCGCAAAACGGGCTTATTACCAAGATTCAAACCGTATGGTTTTCTCTTTAGTAGCCCGGCTATCCCCGAAGGACCCGCAGCTTTGCGTCACTGGATTGCTCCAGTTTTGCCACCGAACAGACACAAACTGTTGCAATATGTTGCTAAAGTTTCAGAGTAAAGTCAATCTTAATCCTTTCGCGCCGTTAACGAGATGCTTATCGAAAGCACGTTTGTTGTAGAGGAGGTAGGGCGAATATGTCGCTGAGAAAAGCTGAGCACAGAACGGGAAAACAGCGGAAGGACAGGCAAGTTTTTTGCGTGCGATTAACTTTTGGTCCAAGGGTTTCCTTCGAGGCTTCATGTGAACCAGCTTGTTTGGCCAGACTATAAGTCGCTGTGCTGCCGTCCGCATGTGTTCGGCAGCGTTGGAGACCTCGCACAGGTAATAGGCCCCCCCTTCATAGAGAAGATCATTTTTTAGCTGGTTGCCGACTACCTCCTCGTTGGGGTACCCGCGCAACACCAGGCCTTTATTGTGGCGATGCGCCAAGGCTTCGGCGTGATAATTTCCAACGATCAGATCGTAGTCACCCCCCCCCTTAAATTTTCGGTATCCTCCAGGTCGCCAACTAGCACCCGGTCGGCAGGAATGTTGTCGAGCTGAGGCGAATCAACGGTGGATAGGGCCAGGGTCACTTTTCCGCCGGCTTCGGCAAGTTGCTGACCGGTGCCTGCCAGAAAATCGGGTTCACCGACTAATAGAATGCGCGTTTGACCGAGGGAAAAATGACTGTCGAGCATGGCGCCCTGCAGACGTTTACGCCAGCGAATAACGCTGGGAGGGGCTCGTCCAGTCCGCTGGCGTCGAGAAGCGCGGCCACTAGTTGGTCGGTGGCCTTCAGGCCCTGTAAGTGCGGGAAGGACCGGTGCCGAATTTCGGAATTCTTTTTCACCAGCGCTTCGGCGATGGCCAGAATTGAGGCGCTGGTGTCCTGTTTGCCGTAGAAGGAGACGGAGATGGATGGCATGCCGTGGCGTTGTTCCATCTTGCGGGTCAAAGAGATCAGCGACTTGGCGCAGACCAGCACGTTGAGTTTGGCGCGATGGGCAGTACGAATATACGAAATTCGGCCGTCACCGCTGAGGGTGGAGAGCACGCGAATGCCGAGCTCTTCGAGCAGCGGGGTGTATTGCCACATGTCGCCGGTCACGTTGTATTCACCGATCAGGTTGATATCGAAGGGAGTAATAGTTTCCGGCTCCATTGTGCCGACCAGGTGGTTCAATACCGCTTTTCCGGCTAGCCGACTGCCGAGGTTCTTGCTGCCGACAAAGCCGGGGGCGTGGACCGGCACCATGGGGATGCCGTGGGCTTCCTCAGTCTGCCTGCAAGCTGCATCAATATCGTCGCCGATCATGGCGGTGACGCAGGTGCTGTAGACAAAAACAGCTTCCGGCGCATAGCTCACCACGATGTAGTCGATGGCCTGGCGTAGCTTTTCTTCACCGCCGAACACGACGTCTTTGGTTGATATGCCGGTAGTAAAACCCATTTGGGTCAGATCTCGCCCCGGCCAGCTGGTGGGTGTCAGTCGAGTCTCCCTGGAGGCGGCGACGCAGGTCATGGGACCGTGCACCAGATGAGCGGAATCGGCGTAGGGAAAGAGCGAAATCTGAGCTCCTTCGAAGGCGCAGCCACCGGTGGTGGCTCCGGGGTTGGGGGCGTTGCAGACACTTTATTTATGCTGCTTGTGGGCGCAGGCGCTCTCGTCGAGAAGTTCGCGGATTTTTGGTTTCTGTGCCAAAGCCTGACTCCTTTGAGTAAAGGGTGGGGCAAGCTTTGTCACGTCGTTGGGACTGAAGCTTACGTCTATTAATAAGCAAGAGATCTGCCAGTGTTGCTAACCTATTGAAAATCAAGGTTTCTGGTTAGAGAGTTAGGCTTAGTGCGTACTAGGCCTGATGTCATTTGCTTATGTATTAAGCAGTAGTGTGTAAATATTCGATCCGCCCGGAACCATAACGGTCGTAGAAAGGATGATAGTATTTAGAAGAGTTAAGGTTTGGTGGAAGGTTTATAGTTTCAGTTGATCGACATGTCGAAAGGAGATTGCATGAAAGGACTATTCAATGGTGGTTGCCATTGCGGCAAGGTGAATTTCAAAATTGATGGACAGGTGCTTAATGTTGTTAATTGTCACTGTTCCATTTGTCGCAGGGTCAATGGCGGCGCTTATTCCAGCTATCTGGTGGTGCCTGATCAAGCCTTTGAGGTGACCGGGGGAAGTGAGTTTTTGACCCGCTATGCCATGTCCGATAAGGCCGAAAAAAACTTCTGTAACATCTGTGGCGCTCCGGTTTTCAATCGGAACAAACTGTATTCTGGAGTCACGGTTGTTCCTCTGGGGTGTCTCAATGAGGCAGCAAAATTCTTTCCAAAGGTCGATGTTTTTTGCGAAGATATGTTGCCATGGGTGATGCCCTGGCGGGAGAGCAAGCGGTATGAAAAGGGGATGTAGTGACAAGCTATCATAGGTCGTGCATGACAGTAGTGTGCGCAGCGTGTGAACTCCCTGAATGCAGTAACGCTTGTCATTGACTTTCTATGAAGATATGTTTAGGTGGCATTAATTTCTAGGTGGTGGATTCTAAGTTAGCTCAGGAGGGTATATGTCACTGAACATGCAGAATGCCTTAGTTAAGCAGCTCACCGCGAATTTCGGTGAGTCCCGTATTGCCGATGTTCGTATCGGTCTCGGTTATTCGGCTGTGCGTTTGGATAGCGGCCATACAGGTTTGGCCTGGACGCCGCCGCCGGTAAGTGGTGGTTGTTCTCATCTCAAGATGGCCGGCACCTTGAGCGGGCGTCCGGCCGTTGAGCTTTTACAAATGCTGGCTACGGAGCAACCGCTGTTGCGTACCATCGGTCTAGCTACGGCCAATGCTTTGCTGGCCTGTTTGCCGCAACCGACCACAAGCAAGGAAGAGGTAGTCGACGGGTTGCAGATCACGGCCGCGGATCATGTTGCCATGGTCGGCTATTTCGGTCCGCTGGTAAAAAGACTGCAAGAGAGCGGCTGTCGGCTCGATATTATCGAACTGGACAGTTCTCGTCCCGGTGTGTTGTCGCCGCAGCAGGGCCGGTCCATCCTGGCTGGCTGCAGTGTGGCTATTCTTACAGGCACTAGCCTGGTAACCGGTACCATCGATGAATTGCTGGATGATTTGGGGCGACCTCGCGAGGCGGTGTTGCTCGGCCCCTCGGCCCCTTTTTGCGCTGAAGTCTTTGCCGGTACGCCCCTTACCCGCATTGCCGGGGCCCGAGTGCTCGATGGGGAGGGGGTGTTGAAAGTTGTTTCCGAGGGGGGAGGCACGCCGCTGTTTAAACCCTATGTCTCTTTTGAGACCTTGCTGTTGGGACCCCGCTAACCCCTAGTCATAAAAAGAGGCCGGCCGGAATACTTCTTTTCCGTCCGGCCTCTGGTTTTGCAGCAAGAATCAGCGCCAGAAAATCAAACACCGGTTATATTTATCCCCGTCGGCACAGCAAAGACCCGCTGGCTAAGTTCCTTGTCCATCATCATCAGTCCGCGCCCGTCACCTTCGAGTCTTTTAATATTCTTCAGTTGTAGCCCGAAGGTGGCTTCTTCTTCCACCTGTTCGGTGACAAACCACTGTAGAAAAATTTCCGTGGCATGATTATTTTCGTTTTTGGCCTGGGTCATCAGATTGCTGATGCTGGCGGTCACGAACTGTTCGTGTTTGAGGGAATACTCAAATACGTCCAACGGTGAGTCGTAATCGACCTGTGGTGCGTCGATGGGTAGTAGCACGGCACGGCCGCCGGCTTCACAAATATAGTTAAAAAACTTCTCGCCGTGGCAGAGTTCTTCAAGAGCCTGCAATTTCATCCAGTGGGCAAATCCGGGCAAGTCTTCGGCTTCAAAATAGGCCGCCATGGCCTTGTAGAGATATCCGGAAAAAAAATTCGTTTTTCATCTGTTCGTTCAATGCGTCCACCAAGGGTTGGCTGAGCATGGCGTTTTCTCCTTTGAGGGGATGAGTTGACAACCTGTTTGTTGAACGAAGCCGCTGTCGCGGCGGAAAAAACAAGCTCCCAATCACTATCAATCTCGC
>LGVF01522287.1_pt2 | contig 11941 bp, 10 predicted proteins | sample 469901 | NCBI WGS metagenome assembly LGVF01 (sample SAMN03893561, study PRJNA290197) | marine sediment metagenome | material: sediment; isolation source: combined push core samples #3730, #5133, and #5579 collected at Hydrate Ridge | place: Pacific Ocean: Hydrate Ridge | reverse complement strand
AATCGCACACGTGTGAGTAATTTGACCCAATCATTTTAAGAATCAAATCATCTACGAGACCTTGTCGATCGCCCACCACCCCTTTTTTTTGAATGCAACCGCACCTTTTCTTTTGGTGGTGACTCTTTACCCTTGCTCGTAGGAGCTTTACTTCCATGCCCCAACAATACCGTTTCTTCATCTTCACGGCCACATAAACTCAATGCTTCGTGGATGGCAGTGCGGTTTTGTGGTTGATGGTAAAGCAAAAGGGCCTTTTGCAAGCGGCGCTCCTTTTCTGAATAACTACTGACAACAGGCTCACCACTACGAGGATCGATCCCCGTATGGTACATGCACGTCGCCAACGTTCCGGGGGTCGGCGTAAATTCCTGAACCTGCTCGACAGTCAAATTATATTGCTTCAAAAAAAGGGCAGTATCGACCATATCGCTTAATGTTGAACCCGGATGACCCGCCATCAAATAGGGGACAATTCCGCGCCGTTGACCTGTTTTGCGATTGTGCGCGCGAAAGGTATCGACAAAACGGGAAAAACTATGCGGTGCGGGCTTGCGCATCACTTTCAACAACGGCGCGCTTAGCGCTTCGGGAGCCACCTTAAGCAACCCACCAACATGATGGTCAAGCAACGCAGCCAAATAGTCCGGTTGATGTTCGAGCAGATCATAGCGAACACCCGAGGCAACAAAAACATGCTTAACGGCTTTGATATTGCGGATTCGGCTCAACAGTTTCGCCCCGCGTCCGCTATCAACATTCAAGTTTGAGCAAATTTTAGGATATAAACAACTATCGCGCTGACAACTAAGGCAGCGTTTTGCATCATTTAGTTCAATACCGTACATGTTGGCTGTCGGCCCACCGACATCGCTAACGGTGCCACGAAACTGTGGATCGCTAGCCATTCGTTCGATTTCAGTGACCACGGATTGCTCTGAACGCGATTGCACCTGTCGACCCTGATGACGAGCAATGGCGCAAAAAGCGCAACCGCCTTGACAGCCGCGATGACNNGCCCCCCTGACAGCCGCGATGACTGGTAACCGACCAACGAATCTGCTCAAAGGCGGTTATTTTTTCACTATAACTAGGGTGTGGCCGCCGGGTAAACGGTAACGCATACAGTTCATCCAATTCGGTTTCACTCAACCCCGCCGACTGTGGATTAACGACAACAAAACGGCTCGAATGTCCCTGTATTAACGTATGGTTGCGGTGTTTATCGGTGGCAGCAAACCCCTGTGCATAACTCTGTGTATCATTCTGAACCTGTTCAAAAGTGGGCAAAAGAAACCCTGAAGGTTGACTGCTACTCAACCATGCCGTACCGCGAATATCGCTAAGCTGAGAGATAGATTCACCTTGATGTAATCGCGAAACAATCTCTAGCAACGGTTTTTCACCCATGCCGTAAACCAGCAGATCAGCCTTACTATCAACCAATACCGAGCGCCGAACTTGATCGCTCCAATAATCGTAGTGCGCCAGTCGCCGCAAACTCGCCTCGATGCCACCAATGACAATCGGTAGCCCCTTGAAGGCCCCTTTTACAGCGGCGGTATAAGCAATGATCGCCCGATTAGGCCGTGCGCCACTCAAACCACCAGGAGTATAAGCATCATCGCGGCGTTTTTTGCGTGCCGCGGTATAATGATTCACCATTGAATCCATCGCCCCAGCGGAGATAGCGGCACACAACAGAGGCCGCCCCATCACCTTCAGAGCGTGTGGATCCTTCCAATCAGGTTGAGAAATGATGCCGACACGAAACCCTTTAGCTTCAAGATGGCGAGCCAGCAGTGGCACGCCAAACGCGGGATGATCAACATAGGCATCACCACTGATAAACAGCACGTCCAATTCATCCCAACCACGCAGCTTCATCTCCTGACGGTTGGTTGGCAAAAATAGCGATAAAGAGGGAGTTTGTGCACTGCCTTGATGACGTTTTTTCATAATACTTTCACAGCTACAGGCTCAGGTTCAAACACCTCAGCTGTTAAATCAGAATTTTATTCGTGACGAAGGGCCGTTATTGGATCTAACTTCGAAGCCCGAATCGCAGGATACAGTCCAAAAATAATACCGACGGACAAACTGATCAGCAGCGACAACACTAGACTACCTGATGTCACCACAGTACTCAATCCCGTTATTTTGGAAATAGACCACGGGAGGATTAAACCAACAATGCAGCCAAGAAAACCACCGCTACACGAAAGGACAACGGTTTCAATGAGAAATTGGCTGACAATCTGATGGCGACGCGCACCGATGGCACGGCGAATACCAATTTCGCGGGTACGCTCCGTCACCGATGCTAACATTATGTTCATAATACCAATGCCGCCGACAAGAAGGCTAATTCCTGCAATGGCACCGAGAACAATATTAAAGCGACGCTGGGTTTTCTCAGCCTGACGCAACAATACTAGAGGAATCTTTATCGCCACATCCTCTTTGCGATGAAATTGGCCGATAAGATGATCAATGGCGCTGGCAACAGCTTCAACCACCGATTCGGATTCCATCTGAACAAAAACTTGGTGTAACTCAACTTTTTCCCTTACGGTACTACCAGAAAGGCGGCTCACCAACAGATCTCCCGTATGTTCGCGCATCACCGTAAGGGGGATATAGATATCAGCATCACGGTCGGGCGATGTCACATTATCTCCCTCCGTTTCCGCACTACGGATAACCCCTACCACCCGATAAACGTTACCGCCGACACGGACAAAATTACCCAACACCGCCTGAAGTGGAAATAACTGCTGGGCCATCTTTTCAGTGATTACAGCAACAGCATGACGTCGCTGTTCATCCAGCGGGGTCAAGAGTCGCCCAGCCACCAGCGGCCTGCTAACCAAATCAAACCAATGCGAGGTGGTGCCAACCAACCGTACCGCAATCTCTTGCGCTTGTGACACCACCCGCTCATGACGAATTTTAACTGGCACGATACGGCGAACATTCGGAATCGTATCGCGAAGTCGCACCACATCCAGATAGGTAACCCCATATACACTGAAAAGGTTTTGCCCTTGGCGCTGGTTGTCTTTGCTCACGGTGTTAACCGATTCCATGACGACGACATCGCTACCGAGTTGACGAATTTGCTCTAAGGCCTCCTTGCTCGCCCCCTGACCCACGGCCAGCATGGCTATCACACTTGCGACACCAAAGATCATACCGAGCATGGTTAAGAAAGAACGCATGGCATGCAGACGAAGATTTTTCAGGCCTAAATGGATATCGCGACAGATCAAAGAGGGTAAGAAACGGTTCAACATGGAGAATTGCCCTCCACACTTGCCTCGCTGTCCTCAGTCTTGTTACGACCCTCATCAATACGGACAATGCGGCCATCGAGCATATAAAGTCGTCGATCCATGGTATAAGCCACAGATTGATCGTGAGTCACGGTTACCACCGTCTTACCTTCATTGGCAAGACGGTGCAAAACAGACAAGATCTGGCCACCCGTTGCCGCATCGAGGTTCCCTGTCGGCTCATCGGCCAACAAAATAGCAGGATCGTTGGCTAAAGCTCGTGCTATCGCCACCCGCTGCTGCTGACCGCCAGAGAGTTGCGACGGACGATGCGACCACCGATCATCAAGAGACATGATCGCAGCCAGAGATTTCGCTCGTTCACGCGCCTGTTTTGCTTCGACACCTAAATAATACAGCGGCAGTTCAATATTTTCGAGAACGTTTAATTGTGGGATAAGGTGAAAACTTTGGAAAATAAAACCAAAACTCGCAAGGCGCAGCTCACTCAGTGCATCATCATCTAACGCACTCACATCCTGACCATGAAGCTGATAGGTTCCAGCAGTAATCGGGTCGAGGCAACCAATTACATTGAGCAATGTACTCTTACCCGAACCACTGCGGCCCAGAATCGCGACCGTTTTCCCTGATTCGATCGACAAATCAATGCCATTGAGAGCTGAGATAAGACTATCACCTGAGCCATAGCATCGCCTGACCTGTTGCAATACAATCAGTGCGTCGTCATTAGCAGCCACGCCTCAAACCTCCTCTAACGGTGGGTTCAGCTGTACCTGATCGCCATCTTGTAGTCCCGATAAAATCAGGACGCGGCTCTCACTGCTTTGCCCCAGCTCAACCTGTTGCAAGGTCACATCTCCATCACGTAAGCGATAAACGAATGGCTTTCCTTGAGTTAAAACGACGGCCTGAACCGGAATTGCCAACGCTTTATCAAACTGATCTACCTGAATTTCGATACGGCAATTCATGCCACTGCGTAGTGCTTCATCGTGGTCAAGCAACAACAGCTCGGTACGGTAGAGTTTAAGATCAGGATTCAACCAACTGCTCATCGCATCAGGCAACAGCGCCACCGATCTCACTTGCGCTTTAAACGAACGCCCCGGCAGTGAATCAACATAAACTAAAGCCGCTTGCCCCTCCGTCACTTTTTCCAAATTGGATTCATGGATCTTTGTTTCGGCAACCATTTTACCCGTCGAAGGGAGGTAAATTAACTCTTGCCGTTCACGCACTTGTTGCCCGGCGCTAAGAGGCTCGGTATTGCCACGCCAATTTCGCTGCAATGAGCTGGCATATACCACCACACCCGCTTGAGGAGCAACAATCACCGTTTTAGCGATGGCTAATTCCACCTTATCTAACTTCGCCGTCTCACGCTCCAACAGCGCTTTCTTCGAACTCAACTCGGATTCAGCCTGAACCTGAGTTGCCACTGCCTTACGTTTATTGCGGCCTAATTCCATACGTGTTTTTTTAACTTGCGCTTCCAGCTCGGTCAATTGACGCACATGGGTAAATTTAAGCAATAATTCAAGATTACTTTGGCTCAATTCACGATTGATGCGCGATTTCTGCGCTGCCAGCTCATCGGCTTGAAGTTCTGTTTGCGAAAGAAAATTTTCCTCAAACAGCACTTTCGACCACGCCAATTTCTCCTCCGCACGACGTAACTCCTCTTCCGCTAGAGCAATTTGTGCGAGCTGCTCCTTTTTTTTATTGGGGAATTCACCTAAGCGATATTTTTCAAGATCACTCTGAGCAAATTGATACGCTAATCGTGCTGATTCAACATCACTGTGCGACTGACTTTTCACCACCTCTAAATTTTCACGCGCCTGAACAAAATTCGCCTGTGCAGACTGAACACTAATCTGCCGCTCAACCAATTGATCCTGCAATGAACTGGCATCTAGCTCAATGAGTGGTGCCCCTTTTTCAACCTCAGCCCCTTCATCGACCACCGACAAAATGGTGGTAACCCCCGCAAGAGTATTGACGATCACCGCCTGATCTTTTGCCTTCAAGCTGCCCGCAGCATTCACGGTGACCTCAAAGCGACTTGATTCAACCCGCGACCACACGGGTCGCTGCGCGAGCGACTCAACAGCTTCAGAGGCAAACAGTATTTGCCACAACAGAGCCACAACCAACACGCCAACACCACACAGGATAATATTTTTTTTATTGCGCCAATTCTGCATATTTGTTTACATCCTCCAACCAATTTCCTGTGGCATCGATCTCCAACGAACCGACATCACGCATCAGTTCCATCGCCCGAATTCGATATTGAACCTGCGCTTCAAGCAGGGAATTTTCCGCCGAAACAAGATCATCCTGAGCTTCGAGTAAATCACGGATCTGAATGCGACCTGCCTGTAAAAACAGATCGGTACTCGTCACTCGACGTTTGGCGACCTTGAACGCCTGTTGTTGAATTTGGATCAATTCAAATGCTTCCTGTCGACCACGCCAGGCACTACGCACCTGATATTTAATCAAATCTTCCAATTGCTGCTGCGCCCGTTGACTTGCTTCAAAATCAATCAATCGATTGCGTAAAGCATTACGTTCAGCAGTACGTTCAAACGGTAAATCGATACTCAACAACGCCGAATAATTGCCATTATCTGGATCAAGCTTCACATTATCGCTCTCTACCGACGATACACTGCGATGCGCACCATCACTTGCCGCGGCGAACAACGACACTTCAGCACGTAAGGCATCCTCGGCAACCAATACTTTGCGCTGTGAATCTGCTACGCGACTCTGCTCGATGCGTAGATCGCGACGCGACGCTAAGGCAAGGCGTAATAGCGATGAAGGTGGCTCCACCAGTTCATGAACACTATCAGCCAGAGATTTAACCTGTGCCAACAAAACCTGTCGATCTAATTCTAGCAGGGCATCGATAGGCAACCCAAGGGTGAGCTTGAAACTATCCAAACGAGCCGCACTCGTTTTTTGGGCACTCACCCAGCTTACCCGCGCGCGCAGTTCATCTTGCAACGCCTGATCGACCTGAATGCCTGGCAACCGACCCGCATCGGCCAACCGTTGAGCACGCTTACCTGCCACCACCAAGCGCTGATAATTATCATAAGCAGTCTCAACACGATTCATCCGCTCTAACGCCAATAGATATTCGCTGGCAACCTGTACTGCAAAAGAGCGCCGAAAACGCTCAAACGTCCACATGGCATAAAGAACATCGCGCTCCGCCTGTTGGAGTGGCTCTGTCACCACCTCAGCCCCTGCACCACGCAGCAGTGGAATGCTGATGCTGGCATCGGCAACCAAGCCACGCGCTGACACACGATTAGCCGTTAGTAACTGCACCAAATCGAGACCAATCGAGGTAACAAACGACATGCCACTCTTGAACTGACGCGCTACGCCAGCCTGAGCAGTGTACTGCAGACCATTACGGCGATCTCCCAGCCCTTTATCGCTGCTCCACAACGACGACAACAGCCCTGAAAAAGTGCTGCGAAAACTATCTCGCTCTAAATCAAGAGCGAGAGCTTGACGAAAAATCATCTCTTTATTGGTTTGATAGGTTCGACTATTGTGTGCCGCAACCTGCAAGGCATCATCAAGTGACAACTGTAAGGGAGAACAATGAGGGGTAGTAGTACCATCACCGATCTCAGCAGTGGCACTTGTTACCAGCGCTTGATCGCGTAATAACGTATGACGAAGCTGATCTTCGGCGGTAGCGATGGTAAAGGGATGATCGAGACCTATTTCAGCCTGTTTTTCTGCAATAATCGCATAACCCACCTCATCGGCTTCCGTTACATACGCCGCAGGTGCCACACAACCAGTCAAAAAAACGATAAGCAAAACACTCAGATGTCGCATTAAATTTATCCCCACACAGCCTTTATCTTAAAAGAAACTTAAACTAAAGTAACATACCTCTCCCCAAAATCGGATAAAAACCTGTAATGATTGAAAAAAAAGTGACTTGAAATCCGCCTTGACAGCAACTTGAATACCTGAAAAAATGCGCCAATCTATGAATCTCTCGCAAAAATGAATTAGTTGGCTAAGCAAAAACTTCGTCCCCCAAGGCGTAGTGGTTGTTCAAGGGTGAAAGGCATACATGTTGTATGTCGAAGTCTTGAACAAACGCTGCAACGCAGGTGGGCGGACTTTTTGCGACGCCATCAATCTATGAATCTCTCGCAAGGTGATATTATTATGAGCACTACAATCAAAATTGGAACCCGTCGTAGCAAGCTAGCCATGTGGCAAGCCTATTATGTAGAAGAGTTGCTACAAAAAGCGGGGATGAAAACCGAAATTGTTCAAATAGATACACGCGGTGACAAAATTCTCGATGTTTCCATTGCTAAAATTGGCAGTAAAGGGGTATTTACCGAAGAATTGGAAGTCCAACTGCGCAGTGGTGATATTGATATCGCCGTACACAGCGCCAAAGATATGCAATCGGAACTACCCGAAGGCTTTGAGGTCATCGCCTTTACTGTGCGCGAAAAAGCGAATGATGTGGTGGTTAGCCGCAACAAAGAGTTGCGCTTTGCCGATACCAGCCGTCCATTGACCGTCGGCTCCTCATCCGTTCGCCGTCGCGCCTTGCTCAAAGCGTATTACCCACACATTAAAGTGATCGAGATGCGTGGCAACCTACAAACCCGTATCGGTAAAATGGATGACGGTCAATGCGATGCCATGATCCTCGCTTACGCTGGTGTTAACCGGATGGAGTACAACGATTTGATCGTTGAAACACTGTCAACCGATCAGTTCATTCCACCCGTTGGCCAAGGCAGCGTAGCGATTGAGTCAGCAACCACTCTCGACGCTGAAAAACGTCAAATCATTCGCGATGCCGTTAATCACAGCGAAACTGAGTTCTGCCTCCTTGCCGAGCGCGCCTTTTTAAAAACCCTTAAAGGTGGATGCAGCATCCCCGCCTTTTGCATGGCTGAGCTCGCCGACAACAATCAACTCGATGTCACCGGCGGCATGATTAGCCTCGACGGTCAAACTCTGATCAAAAATGTCATCACTGGTTCCCGCGATGACGCTGAAGATATCGGTCACCAAATAGCCACTTTGACCATGAATCAAGGCGGTGCGGAAATTCTCGCTGCTATCCGCAAAGAGCGCGGCGAATAACAGCTCAATTATTGACATAGTTCAAACGAGAAAAGGCACTCTGCAAGGGGGGCCTTTTCTCACATAAGCAATAAAATTGTTAGCTATAATGTGTTCCCGCCTTACTCGTATTAGGGAGAAAACGATATGAACCAAATTCAACTAGAGGAAGAACTAAAACGAATTGTTTTCATTGCTGGTGACATGATGGTGAAAGCTCGTGAAGATATCGATTTTACGAACACCTTCAAAGATGATGGCAGCCCCGTAACCAATATCGATGAGCAAGTACAGGCATATATCGAAACCGAACTGACAAAAATCTCCCCGTTCAAGATCATTGGTGAAGAGAACCAAACCCACACCGATGATGATACCTATTGGGCCATCGACCCCATAGACGGCACCTGGGGCTATATCAGCTACGAGAACACCTCAGTGGTCAATCTATCACTAATAAAACAGGGCAAAGTCGCTATTGGTATCGTCTACAACCCATTTACACAAGAATATTTCTTTTCCTTCGGCGATGGTGCATGCGTCAACAAACATCAACTGCCCATTGTAAAAAATGACGACGTTACGATTGTCAATTTTTGCCCTAGCACCCAAGTTCATTGCGAAAAACCGCTTTTTGATCTGCTACGAGAAGACACCATCAAAAAGCTAACAGCCATAGGGGGCTCAGTCTCTTACGCAATGTGCATGGTGGCAAAAGGGAGTTTCAGCAACTATCTGGTTTACTTTAACAAGGAATCAAAACCTTGGGATTTCTCAGCCTCCCACTTAATTGTAAAACAAGCGGGCGGAATGGTGACAGATCTATTAGGAAATGAGATCGACCCAAATTGCTACGAAGGTTACTTTCTCGCCAGTGACACTAAAGATAACCATCAAAAACTATTGAGTAAATTGGCGAAAGAACTATAAAAGACTTGGCAAGCAACAACTTGGACAGCCCACATCAAGCGACATCATACTTTCAAGCGCACTGAAGTTTAAACGAGCAAAGGCACTCCACATGGGGTGCCTTTGCTCGTTTAATCAAAATAAATACGTATTTTATGACGATAGACTACTAGCTTGCCTTAATACAATTACGCCCTGCACTTTTAGCCCGATATAGTGCCTTATCCGCCAAATCAATCAACTCTTTTTTGTCCTGAAATTTTTCTGGGATAGCACTGATTAGTCCAATGCTTACCGTAATGACATTAGATGCACTGGAAAACTCGTGAATATAATGAAGTTCCTCCACACTTTTCCTTATCATTTCGGCAACATGAATCGTTGCATCCATAGATGTTTCAGGGAGGATACAGATAAATTCTTCCCCTCCAAAGCGCGCCACACAATCTCTAGGCCGAGTTACATTCTTTTGGATTGCTTGAGCGACGGTCCTTAAAGCTTCATCCCCTGCCAGATGCCCATATGTATCGTTATATGGTTTAAAACAATCAATATCAATCATGATCAATGAAATATAACGGGAGGCTCTTAAAGCAGCATTCCATTCAGTTTCATACTGATCGTTAAATTTTCTACGATTAAATAAACCCGTGAGGGCATCCTTTACACTCAGCGATTCAAGATCTTTCTGGGTAAGTTCGTGCTGTGTAATTTCCTGAGAGAGCTTGTGATTCGTCTCTTGTAATTGTTTTGTTCTTTGATCGACAGTTTCTTCCAGCTGGTGCTGGGTTTCTCTTACTTTCTTAAGAAAAAATCCAATACCTTGAAACAGAACAATGATCGTTACGACAAGGACTGCCAAAATGATCATCCCAGCATTGTATAGAGATGCTCTGAAGTCAGATAAAGGTTTTGAGATGTCTAAAACAGTGATGATCTCTCCGACAGAGACGCCAGCATAATTTTTAAGAGCTAGGGTATAGAGTTTTCGGTGGTAAGACTCTGTGCTTTGAAAAACGTCTAAAGGGGCAGTTTGAGATATTACTTCAAGAAATCCTTTGTCGTTAAAGGGGCCTCCTGATGAGGCTACAAGAAGTTTTCCATTGTTTGCTATCATCTGCATCTCAGAACCTTGGACAATATTTTCCTTGTTAATCAATATTCCCCATTGAATTTCAAAGTTTTTAGATAGCATTTCAAGGCTGTGTGTTGCGTCGGTAATGAAAACAATTATACCAACGTACTTGTCATTGAGGTAGACCGGGTAACTGAATCGATAGCCTAATCCACTTAACGCGAGCACGAGTCCGCTTAAAGGTTTTCTGTCCTTGAGGGAATCTCTGACAAAAGGAATATGGGAAACATTTTGCCCGATACGTTTTTTATCTTTTGTATGATAAAAAACAGTGCCATCAGCGTGAATGAAATTGATAGAAGAAAAAAGTTGATCTTCTTTTCTAAGGGTATTAATTCGTTGTTCAAGATTGATGGTTAAGTCTGATAGGTCTCTTTTTGCAAAGGCATTTATGATTGCAGGGGAAGACTTTACAAACCCTTCAATGCGGGTGCGGTATTTATCTTGAATGGTGGTAGAGTGATCAATGAAGTTGTTTCTGAGGTTGGTGGCAATATATTTTGCAAGTTCTTCGTTTCTTTTGTAGTGCTCATTGATAAAAAGCGTTCCAGAGACAATGGTTAAGACGAGCTCTAACGCTAAAACGAGTACAATAATTTTTCCACGAATTGACAAGACATTTCCCCTTTCTGCTGGATAACATCTCATACCTCGCACTTAGTTAAAAGAAGTGAATCATTAGAATTGAAAATATTCGCTAATTAAAACGCGACAAACAAACACAGATCACAGCTGAACCTTGTCGATTATAACTACGCTTTTGAAGTTATTTCAGAGCAAAAGTAAGGCGTAACTCAATGGCGAACAATGCTCGCCCTACCTGTAATTGACCAAGGTAGAGCAAACAGTAACCGATAAATTGAAACAACCAGAATTGCGGCTAAAAACTACCCTAAAGCCTCAGGCAAAGTCTCAACAAACGCCCTAATCTCATCACGCACGCGGCGATAACAATCGAGCTGCGCCTGTTCACCATCTAACTCAGCAGCCATCTGCGGTGGATCATCAAAACCAACATGCACCACTTTAGCCCCAGCAGGAAAATAGGGGCAGGTTTCGTGAGCGTGACCACACACGGTAACGACAAAATCAAAAGCTACATCAGGAAATTCGGTAACCAGTTGCGAGCGGTGGGTACTGATATCCACCCCCGCTTCGGCCATCACTTTCACCGCGCTAGGATTCAAGCCGTGGGTTTCGATGCCAGCGGAATAAACCTCTATTTGATCGCCCTTGAGGGCGCGCGCCCAGCCTTCGGCCATTTGGCTACGGCAGGAATTACCTGTACATAAAAAGAGCAGTTTTATTTTATCGTTTTTCATTTGGCTATTTTTATCTCTCGAACAACACTTTGCGTTTGATTGGCAGCACCATCCCATACAACCACTTTGTAGAAATAGCGCTTACCTTTTAACACCTGATCGCGATAGGTCGATCCCTTGATGCGTGAACGATTTACTTT
>LGVF01278623.1_pt3 | contig 11952 bp, 12 predicted proteins | sample 469901 | NCBI WGS metagenome assembly LGVF01 (sample SAMN03893561, study PRJNA290197) | marine sediment metagenome | material: sediment; isolation source: combined push core samples #3730, #5133, and #5579 collected at Hydrate Ridge | place: Pacific Ocean: Hydrate Ridge | reverse complement strand
GTTGTTGAAAATAACAAGAAAGACGTAATTCTATTCAGACAAATTGCTGGCGCAGTGGCAAGAAGAATCGTAAATTATGCAGAAGAAAATGATAATCCTGTTCAAGGTAGTGATTCAGGATTTATTAAATTTGGATCTAGAGTTGATATATATTTGCCATTAGGTACTAAGGTGAAAGTAGAACTAGATCAAAAAGTAAGAGGAGGAGAAACAGTACTAGCCGAATTCTAACCAAACTTCATATAATGAGGAGAGAAGAAGCTTTAAAAATTATACTTAGTGCAAAATCATTGGATGATCAATTTGATGTTGCGTATGATATATTAAGGCATTCACCTCCCATTTCTCAAGATAAAATGCTATTACTTTATGCATATTATAAACAGGCGGTTTTAGGAGACTATAAGGATATCAATATCACTAATGATTTCAGTAATTATACTCAAACGTTTAAAAATAATGCTTGGAGTCAAGTAAAAGGGTTATCATCAGATGATGCTAAGAAAAAATATATTGATTTTACAATTAATATAATTAAAGAAGAGTATAAAGTATAAGTGTTTAATACTTATAAAAATAAGCTAATTCTCAGAGTATCTTTTTTCAAATGCAATCTTGTGAATATATATATAAATAAACACAGTTCCTAAAAGATACAATGCATTAGTAGTTACACTTACTAAAGGTTCGTTTGTTAAAAATTCTGCAGAAACAAACATAAATACAGAAAAAATAAGGGAATATTCAATTACGAAATCTATTAGTTTTCTCATACATTAATTTATTATATAGCTTGATATTAGTAGGTATTAGAAAAGAAAAAAACGTAGCACTGTAAAAATATTTTTGATTAAAATCACAATGCCCGTTAATTTCTTTATCTATTTCATGGTGTTAAGTAATCGACCACATCTGCCGTGTTACTAGGTAAGTTAATTAGGCTTCAATTATAATACAAATGTATGTCCTCGTTGACAATTAATCAATACCCACAAAGGGTGATTTATTTGTACGAATAATTTATGTTTAATAATGCCTATTGACGCAATCTATTAAACGTCAAATTGTTACAGTCTGTATTTAAGGCAGCATACCCTTACGTTTGGTTATTGTTTTCTCCAGTATTTTAATAATCAATAAAAATCAGGTTATTTAAGTATAATTAATACTCATCTTAATAACTTATACAAGATGAATTTCAAAATTATTGTTTATTTGTATTAATTAAGAGGAAAGATTACTTCTGTACATTTCTGATCATTTTATATTTTATTAAATTGTAATAACTAATAATGATATCTAATTTGTTTTAAAATATATGTTTGTTATGTTTGCTTACTTATATTACTAATTCAAAACTACTTAAGAAGTTGCAATGAAGACTACTTTACTATATACATTATTTATTCTTATCATGTTTTCTGGATGTAATCCAAACAAGGATGAACCAGAAAAAATTAATTCTAAAATAGTATTTAGAGAACTTAAGTTTACAAAAAATTTAAATATTGATAGTCTATATAATATTGTTGCTAAGAGTAATGATGACACCTCTAAGGTTGATAATTTGCTTAATGTTTACAAACTTTCTATAAGAAATAGACCTATTAGATACGATATCTTAGATGAAGCATATTTTCTTTCAAAATCCATAAACTACAATACAGGAATAGCCAATTCGTTAGATCGAAGAGGAGTTAATGCTAGATATGATAATGACTACAAAAAATCATTAGGGTTTCATAAGGAAGCATTATCATTTTATGAAAATTCATGGGATAATGAGTCAAAGATTAAAAACTTAAATAGTCTTGGGGTTACTAATAGAAGGTTAAATATGGAGGAAGAAGCTATCAAGTTCTATATTGAGGCTTTAAAATTATCAGAAAAATTAAATTATACTAAAAGTGCAGCAATAGCACTTAACGGAATAGGTAATACATATGTTACTCTAAAAAAATATGATAATGCAATAAAATATTTTCATCTTGCTCTGAGGCTAGAAAAGATTGGAAGAAGTTTAAGAGGAACAGGATATGATTATAGTAATTTAGGAGAGGCATTCATGTATAAAGAACAGTATGATTCTTCTTTCTATTATCACTCTAAAGCACTTGAAGTTGCAGAAAAACTAAATATTGAAAAAGATAAGGCAATTATATATAGTTCAATTGGACTTATGTTTCAGTATAAAGATGAATATAATCAGGCTTTAGATTATTATTTGAAAGCAATTCCGGTATTAGAAAAACATAATAGTAAAAGGTTGTTGAGCTTTACTTTAATAAAAACAGGTGAAATTTATATTCAAGTTAAAAATTATAAAAAAGCAGAAGAATTCATCAATAAAGGTTTGAGATTTTCATCTGATATTTTTTCAAAAGACAATATTATTTCAGGACATCTTGCATTATCTGATTTGTATGAAAGTAAGAAAATGTATAAAGAAGCTCTTAGTGAATACAAATTAATGTCGGTATATCAAGATAGCATCTTCAATATTAAGAGCGAGAATAATTTGTTCGCGATGAATATTAAATATGAGTCAGAGAAAAAAGATGAGAAAATAAAACTGTTATATCTTGAAAGTAAAATCCAAAAAGGACGTATTGTTATTCAGTTTTTAGCAATTGGGCTTCTAGTTATTCTAACAGTGTTTTTTATTATTTTTAATCGTATGAGGTTGAGAAATCAGAATTTGGAGATAATGGAAATGCGTCATACTATCGAAGAATATATAGTTCAAATAACTAAGTTAGAAGAAGAGGATTTTTTAAAATCAAAGGTTGATATATCAAGCAAAATTGAAGAATATGGCCTGTCAGTTAGAGAGGGAGAAGTATTAACATATATTGCCCAAGGAATGAAAAATCAAGAGATAGCAAACTATATGTTTGTATCATTATCTACAATTAAATCACATACAAAAAATATTTTCAATAAGCTTGATGTAAGAAATAGAATAGAAGCTGCAAAAAAAGCTCAAGCAATATAAAAATTATATCTTCAATTTAAAATTTCAAAATTCATACTTTAGTACTAGTTATTTTTGTCCTAAAGTATGAGTTCTTTCACTCAAGATTCACTTAGTTTTGGTTAAGTTTTAAAAGTTATTAATTAGCATTTAAAAATATCCCAATGAAAAAAGTAATATTTTTATACATCATAACTTTAATATTATCGAGTATTGGGCTAATGGCTCAAAAATCGAATTATAAAGTATTCCCATTCAAAGCAGGTATAATAGAGTATAAGTTAGAAGGTAATTCTAAAGGTAGTCATATCAAGTATATTGATGATTACGGTTATAAGCAAGCAGATTATACCAAAACTGTCACTAAAGTTTTCGGAATGTCTTCCGAAGACAATAATGGTGTAATACTAATAGGTTCTAGAGTTTATACAATTGATTATAAATCAAATTCCGCAACAGAAAGTAAAAACCCGGTTTATGATACTTATGCAAATTCGGAAGATGCAAATTATGATGAACTAGGTAAGCAAGCTATGGCAAGTTTAGGCTTTTCAAACACTGGAAATACCGAAATGATTTTAGGTAAAAAGTGCGAAATTTGGGAAGGTAGTTTAGGTGAAATATGGATATGGAAGGGCTTAGCTTTAAAAAGTAAAACTAATGTTTTAGGAATATCAATTACCGAAATAGCTACAAAGATTAATCTTACATCAAGTGTAGATGCAAGTCATTTTGAGCTACCTAAGGGTGCTAAAGTACAAGAGGTAGAAGTACCATCAGGGATGGAAACAATGTATGGTGATGATGATATGCAAATGTCAACAGACGATAAAAAAGCAATGCAAGATGTTGCAAATATGTCATATGAAGATTATAGAAGGATGGTGAAAAAAGAAGATCCTGAAATGAGTGATGAAGAGATAAAGCAGTCTTATGATATGATAAAGCAAATGTCAAAATATATGAAATAAATATTTTGTTATTTAATAGTTTATAAGCATGCTGATTAAAAAAACAAATTTTCCAAGATGAAATCTAATTCAGTATTAAGAATATTAATAATATTAAGCCTAGTATTTATTTCTTGTTCAAAAGAGCATAAAAGAAATTCTGACTTTTTTCCAATTATTAATGTTGATATATCGGATAATATAAAAGTAGACGCCGAGTTAGTTGACATAATAATATCAACAGAAAAAGCTATAAATGAATTTTCGGATAATATTGAGCAATTGGCTATTGATAAAAAATATTTGAAAAATGATAATAGTGAAGATGTATCATTGATCGCTAATCAAGATAGTACAAAGCTTATTTTGCATTTTGTTTCTAATATTACCCAAATGAAAAATCATTTAGAGAATTTCAATATCTATATAGAAAGAAAATATTCGCAAGGAATGGTTAGTGATGCTCAGCTTAAAGATTTGAAGTTAATAAGTTTAAAGTTTGGTAACCGCGTTACATTAATAGAAGAAAAATACAAATAGTATTATCACAATTTATCAGATAGTACAAAAAATATAATTGCCTAGAACTACAACAACCATTAAAGGTGGATTGTAAATATTAACCCCATTTACAATCCTCTTTAATAATATCCTGATTTTCGTTTTTTTATTGTTGTTAATTGTCAACAATAGCAAACCAATGCATATGAAAACTCAACTACTAATATTAGGTATTATCTTGTCAATTGGTGTTAAAGCTCAAGAAAAACAAGTTAAAATATTTCCTTTCAAGTCGGCAATTATAGAGTATAAATACGAAGCGGGTTTAAGTGGTACCCATGTAAAATATATTGATGATTATGGATACAAACAAGTCGATATCATAAAAAAGGAAATAAACATTGATGGAGAAATCAATAAAGAATTCCAAACAATTATTCTTATAGGTAACAAAGCATATACTATAAATTATCAAGATACTACAGTTGCTGTCGGTAGAAATTCTACATATACCTATTATTTTCAACATCAAAATAGAAACCCATTAGATGTTTCAGAAGCACTAATAAGAGCTCAAGGATTTAAACTAAATGGGACAAAGATTTTTTTAGGTAAAGAATGTCAAGTTTGGAAGGCTGATATGGCAAACAAACTTATTTGGGAAGGAGTAGAGTTAAAGTCAACAATAAATTTCTTTATGATGATGGTAGAAAAAGCTATCAAAATAGAATTAGATGTTGAAATACCTAAGAGTAAATTTCAAATACCACAGGGGTTCTGTTATATTTCTTCCGATCACTATCAAGGTTATGCAGGGCTGCAATTAGAATTTGACAAATCAAAAAAAGATATTGAGGTAGATGGAAAAAGTATTAAAGTGAAATTTAGTACCAGTAGTTTAGGAGGGACTAGTAATATTCCTTTCTATACTCAAAAAGGTGAGGAAGTAATTCAAAATGGAGTGAATGATTTCAATAAAATAGATTTCAGGGTAATCATATCGCAAGTAAACCAACTACAGTCAAGAGAGATTGAACTTGTACAATCTAGTACTTTAATTTTTTATCAAGAAGGTAGTTATGGCAAGGATTACCATAGTTATGGTAAAATTCAAATTGATAAAATTGATGTAGATAGTTTTACCTATAGATATATGATTTTTGGAAATGAAGGCGAAATTACTGGTTATTCAAATAATACTAGTGATGCTTTGGTGAAAATAATGGAAATAAAACCAGATAAAAATAATTGGAAACTAATAATATCACCAAAGAATAAAACAAAAATGATGGTACTTGGATGGTAGCCTACCAGTGAATTAGAAACTCAACTACATAAACTACATAAACTATATAAATAATAAATTATGAAAAAATTATCCTTATTACTATTTGCTATACTATTAATATCAGCAAATTTGTCAGCAGAAGAATCACCAATTGGAAAATGGCTACTAATAAAAGTAGAAATTGAAGGTACAACTCAAAATTTGTTTTCTGAAGTAGAATTTAAAGATGATGGATATATATCCATGGAGGGTAGAGTTTTTGGAGAATGGGAATACAATAATAAAGCTAAATCTATCACCATAGAATCAGATATGATAAAAGAGTTTGCTGGCACAAGAACCATTAACAAACTCAACATAAAAGAAATGGTATTAGTAGGCCCAAAAGTTAAAATGTACTTCGAAAGATTAGATCCTAAGAAGATATTAAAAGATAATACCAACTCTGGATTAGAAGGTACTTGGAAAACATCAATGAACAATATGGATCAAACAATAATATTTGATCTGCCAAAAAGCATTACCATTACTGAAACAAATACAGGGTCAGTTTCTACTTCAAAAGGCGAATGGATTTTCAACTCGGATGACAATAGTCTAATATTGATGACACGATTTGATGGCTTAAGAGGAAAAGTGAAAATAGAAGAGGTTACAGAAAAAAAATTAGTAATAAATAGTAACGATGAAATAATAAAAGCAACAAAATTAGAAAAATCAAAAGTTAAAATAGAAAGATTAACGTTTAATGAAGGAGATTTCTATGATGATAATGGCGATTATAAGTATTATGGCTCTGAAGAAAAATTACCTTGGCAAGATGTGTACATGGAAATTCAAAAAATGGAAGAAGTAGCATCATTAACTTATAGTATGTCAACATTAATTGAAAACACAGAAACATTTGATACTAAAACACTATCAGCTATTGTTTCTGCAAATGCTTCTGAAGGATATATGGAAATGGATAATATTTTCAATGGATTTGATAGAAACAATCTTCCAGAAGATTATGAAATGACTGTTTCACAAATAAATATAGATGAAGGTAATTATGATAAAAAACTATTTCCTTTCGAAACGTCTACATTTAGAGTTGTAGACCAAAAAGTTGAAATAACTACACTAGCAGGGACTTTTACGTGTACTTCAGTTGAGTTTATTGGTAGCTTTGATGAGAATATAAAAATATGGATGATTAATGATAAACTAGGAGTTATAGCCAAAGTCATAAAGGATTCTCCTGGCAATTTTGGACATTATATTGTTTACGATTTGATAGAGGTAAAATTAAAAAAATAGTATATAAATTTTATGAGGCTGTATCATAATTTTAAGATACGTCATGTTGAGCAGAGCTTTAGCAAAGTCGAAATATCTAATTTTTTGAAAACTAGATCTTTCAACCACGATATGTTTCGCACAGAATGTCGAAAGCTTACTTTTGATACATCCTCATAAATCTATTATCCATAAATTGATCTAGTCAAACATAACTGTACTTAAATATCTTTCGCCAGTATCAGGTAAAATAACAACAATAGTTTTACCTGTATTTTCTGGTCTTTTAGCCTGTTCAAAAGCCACATGTAGAGCTGCACCTGACGAAATTCCAACGAAAATACCATTTTCTTTTGCAATTTTTTTGGATGCATTAATAGTCTCTTCTATTCCAACTTTTGCAATCTCATCATAAATTTCTGTATTTAAAACTCTAGGAACAAAGCCGGCTCCAATACCTTGAATTTGATGTGGGCCAGGATTTCCCCCCGAAAGAACGGCAGAGTCAATAGGCTCCACAGCTATTACCTTAATACTATTTTTTCTTTGTTTAAGCACTTCTGATGTTCCCGTAATAGTGCCTCCAGTACCTATCGCACTTACAAAAATATCAATTTCACCTTTAGTATCTTCCCAAATTTCTAAAGCAGTAGTTTTTCTATGCACTTCAGGATTTGCTAGATTCTCAAATTGTTGAGGAATAAATGAATTCTTAATTTCACTAGCAAGTTCTTTAGCCTTCTCTATAGAAGCTTGCATTCCTCCTGTAGCTACTAATACTAGTTCGGCTCCATAAGCTTGTAAAATTTTTCTTCGTTCAATACTCATGCCCTCTGGCATAACTAGAATAATTTTGTATCCTTTTGCAGCACAAACCAAAGCCAATCCTATCCCTGTATTGCCACTAGTAGGTTCAATAATTACAGAGTTTTTATTCAATATCCCTTTCTTCTCAGCATCAGTTATCATAGCTAAGGCAATACGATCTTTTACGGAACCACCAGGGTTAAAGTATTCCAGCTTAGCAAGTATTCTTGTATCATTTTCATCTTTAAAAATCTCAACAAGCGGAGTTTTTCCAATTGTTTCAGTAATATTATTGTAAATCATAATGTAATTTTTGGTTAAACAAATTTAGTTTCTATTTTTTATTTATACGTCATTTGGAGATGTAACTGGTATAATAACAAAAAACCCCTCACGTTTAGTGAAGGGTTAATGTATAGTGTCAATATAAAAAAATTATTTTTAAATAACTAAATAGCCCCTCATATGCTTCGTAAACATGTTACAACACATCAACATAATCATATTTTGGGTTATTTTATTCATAGTTATACTTTCTAATAATTTCCTGCAATGTTACAAATATCACATAAGGAATGCAAGTTTTTTATGCTTTAATACCATTTACATTTCCAAATGATATGTAATTGAATTATATTTTGATTAATTGAGGTTTTAAAATTTTTGCATAGTAGGGCTACGGAAAGATTTTATAATGAAAAAGAATTAAAATAGAAACAATTTAATATGTCATTTGGATTTGTAGATGGTATAAATTATTTATTTGGGCGTTTCCCTATGGGCCAGGCTATCGGTTATATCTTTTTTATGAAAAATAAAAAAGGATGCCACCTCTATCCTTAACGCTCTTGGGTAAATGCTAAAAAGGAAATTTTTCATTTTATTTTAGCATTTTCAAGACAAGAGCACGAGGAAGTGCAACAATCCTTAACGCTCTTGGATAAATGAAAAATACAGTCATTTCGACTGGAGTTTGCGGAATGGAGAAATCATCTATTCAAAAGATAAGACCTCTCTATTCCTTATGTTGGTAGATATGACGTATATTATTTACGATTTATTATCACACAACATTCGCGGCAGAATCATCATATTCAAGCTTATATTAATTTAGATGCAAATACTTCTGCAACTGCATCATTATAATGTTCTATTGATTTTGCTTTCTTTATTTTTTTGAAAGCTTTATGTTGATTTTCATACATAAATGATAGGTACTCCCATTGTGATTTCATTGTAGTAAGTAAATGTGAAGACTGAAGTTTTTCAGCATAACTGTTAAAAAGTTCACTATGAAACAACGAGATAATTTTCTTTTTTTCGGATAATTCAAAAACTTCACCCTTTAGTTCTGATGCTAAAAATGGATTCATCAAAAGGCCTCTCCCTATCATATATTCATTTTGTTTGCCATTAAATATATTATCTAAATCATATATGTTTTTTGAGCTAGTTATATCACCATTATATATTAATTTATGTTTCGATTTTTCCATCAAAGGGATAAACTTTGATGGTTCGGCTTTTCCTTTATAAAGTTGTTTTGCAATACGAGTATGAACAGTTAATTCACTAATGTCAAAATCATTTAAAACTTCAACCAACTCGTATATTTCATTTTCGTCAACTAGACCTAGCCTACACTTTATAGATAATTTAATATTAGTTTCAGGTAATACCTTTTCTAAAATAGATTTTACTTCCAGTGGCTTTGCAACCAATGCTGATCCGAACCCACGTTTTGTAACCATAGGATAAGGACATCCTAAATTCCAATTAATTTCATTGTATCCCCAATCTTCAATCTTTTTAACAAGCTCCAAAAACAAATTAGCATCATTACCTAAAACCTGTGGTACAAATGGTATGTCTACATTATTTTCAGGGAGCAAATCTCTATATGACGATTTCTTAAAATCCTTGTTTTTCTCAAAACGTAAATATGGCGAATAATATTTATCAACTCCTCCAAAATATTTTTGATGAAGCTTTCTATATGTATAATTTGTAAACCCTTGTAAGGGGCCAAAATGAATTTTGTGCATATGATTTATTTTGATGCAAAATTACAATTATTAATAATGCTGCAGTTTTACAATATCATAATATTTATTTTTAGTTTTCAGCTATGAAAAGAAAAGCTCATGAGTATTTAATATATTTGACTCCTAAAACAAATCGATGTCCAAAACTAAATTACTAATATTTACAGAATACTTTCTACCAGCAAAAAAAGGTGGGGGACCTGTTAGCTCTATCCGTAACCTTGTTGAACTATTATATAATGAATATGAAATAGCCATTATTTGTTTTAATCACGATATGAATAGCTCTGAAGTTTTGGATAATATTAAGTCAGACAATTGGAACAATTGGGAAGAAAAGGCAAATGTCTTTTATGTAGGGAATAATTCATTGACAAGGAATAAAATAAATAGATTAATACAAGATTTTAACCCAAACACAATATATCTAAATTCAATTTTTGTTCCTCAATTTATTATTTATCCTATATGGATGGCTAATAAAATTAATGTTAAGGTTGTTGTTGCACCAAGAGGGATGCTGCAATATGGAGCCATATCTAATAAGCCACTTAAAAAATATATATACTTTACTATCCTAAAATTTCTTAACATATTCAAAAGTGTACATTGGCATGCTACAGATATTCAGGAATCATCAGATATTAAAAGGCTATTCAAAAATAGTAGTATATCAGTCACTAATAATATTCCAATTATACCAATGGATAAATTTACATTTAATGATTATGATAAAATCAGACTTGTATATTTATCGTTAATAACAGAGAAAAAAAATTTATATTTCTTATTAAAAAGTTTATCTAAAATTAAATTTAAAATAATTGAATTCGATATTTATGGACCAATAAAAGACAAAGAGTATTGGAATAAATGTTTACGAATTATTGAAAAACTACCACCCAATATTATAGTTAAATACAAAGGAGAAATTGACACAGATAAAGTAACAGAGACAATAGCTAAATACACTTTATTTGTACTGCCTACTTTAGGTGAAAATTTTGGACATGCTATATTCGAATCTTTTGCTAGTGGGGTACCTGTTCTTGTTTCTGATAAAACTCCTTGGAGAGATTTACAAGATAAAAATATTGGTTATGATATACCTTTAGATGATAAAAAGTGGATATCCTTAATCAATTCATTGAATTTAGATGATTTGTATGCAATGAGAGAAAGTTCTTTTCTTTTTGCAAAAGAGTATTATAATAATGGTAATTTTAAAGAAAAATACCTAGAACTATTCAGTAATTAGACCTTCTATTTATTTTATATTTACACTTTAACTAATAAGTTTTTCATGAGTAATAAAACCAATTTAGAAAATTATACAACAGGTGATTTTAAAGCTGGAAAAAGCATTTTTATCCAAGCTCTATGGTATATTACCAATGTATTGTTTTTTATAAATCCATTAAATCCATTTTCTGCTTTAAAAATATTTTTATTGAGGTTTTTTAGTGCAAATATTGGAAAAGGAGTTGTTATTAAGCCAGGGGTGAATATTAAATATCCTTGGAAATTAAAACTTGGTAATTATGTTTGGATTGGTGAAAATGTATGGATAGATAACTTAGAGGAGGTTGCAATATTTGATAACTCCGTTTTATCACAGGGGGCAATGTTACTGTGCGGAAATCATGACTATAAAAAAAGTGAATTTAATTTAATTACAAAAACCATCACAATAGAAGATGGTGTTTGGATAGGAGCAAAATCAATTATTACCGGAGGTGTAGTTTGTAAGTCACACTCTGTACTTTCCGTAAACTCAGTAGCTAGTAGTAACTTAGAAGAATATACTATTTACCGTGGTAATCCTTCTATTGAAGTTAAAAAAAGGCAGATAATGTAGAAGTGCAAAAGAGCAACACATAGTATAAACAAATAAATTACCACAGTTATCAAACTTGAAAATTCTAAAATAAAAGTATCAATAATCACTAGCTCGTATAATAGTGAAGCTACTATTGAAGACACAATAAATTCAGTAAACAATCAGCTATATAATAATATTGAACATATTTTTATTGATGGCAATTCTAAAGACTCTACACTTGATAAAATAAATAAGTATTCTACAACGGAGAAGATAGTTGTTTC
>LGVF01009168.1_pt1 | contig 11968 bp, 22 predicted proteins | sample 469901 | NCBI WGS metagenome assembly LGVF01 (sample SAMN03893561, study PRJNA290197) | marine sediment metagenome | material: sediment; isolation source: combined push core samples #3730, #5133, and #5579 collected at Hydrate Ridge | place: Pacific Ocean: Hydrate Ridge | reverse complement strand
CATGTAATACATGATCTGTTTGCGCTATCCAATTCTACAATCGGAATGTTCAGCCCCCATGTGTATATTGGACATCGTTTTATTTTATATTCATCAAAAATATAAGTATAATATCTCAATATTTTATCATCCTGCATTATACGACGATACGATCACACACGGCTTTTTTATAGTTTTCGATGCTTCGCCAATATATTCAACAACAACGTTTTCCGGTTCAACCCAAGTATCTAATGAATTATAATATCCATCTACTATACCATCTGTATAATATCCAGGCTTAACCCAAATATCCCCGTTTGGGTGCATGTCCCGTGCTTCTTCTTCGTTGTGTGCTGCCACAACCGCACTATCATATGCATCAAAACCATGCGACGAGGTCCGAGTAATTGTATATAATTTCATTGTTTGTTATCCTCCGTTTTCATTTCTTCATTGATTTTATTATTTGATCTAATTTTTTATTCATATTTGAAACTTCATTTATAAGCTTTGCTTTCATGCAAAAAGTACAGTATTCTTCGTGGAATAATGCTTCTGATTCTGTTTTTAGTGAATGGTGATACTTACACGTTTGCTTATTTGACCACATGCACATTATATTTTCTGTCATTGTATTGCCTCTATTTTGATGTAAACATTAATCTATATGATTCAAAATCATTAAGTGTTATTTTGTGTGGTGTATATATCCCACTTAAGAAAACTGGTATATTGTTTTCAAGAGCACAATTTAATTCAATCATTGCACCCTTCGAGTTTTGATAATCACCAAAAAGATAGATACCATCACACCGCTTTAAAATGTTGAGATCCATTTCTATCCACGTATCAAACGTGATATTTCCATCTTCATACTTTTCATAACCATCAGTATTTTTATGGGGAGTTATCACGTGAAATCCTTGTTTTATTAATTGGATACTCACTTGCTCCGCTTGGTAGATGTGATCTTGTTCTGTATAGATCCCATTGGCTGAATACGGCCCGGCTACGTAAAGCAAAGGTGTGTTCATTCAAACACCTCAAGTCCTATCTGTTTTGGTTTCAATAATTCTTTATCAGCATTCATAAGATTCTTAACTGCCTGCTCAAAATATGATTTTTTGAGTTCTAATCCTATAAACTTCCTTTCAAATTTAACAGCTTCATAACCGGTTGATCCTATACCAGCGAATGGATCAAGTACGGTGTCTCCTGGGTTGGTCCACAATTCAAGAACTCTCCTGATTACTTCTAATTGTAACGGTGCTATGTGTCGCTCGTCTTCGTGTTCTCTTGCTTCCTTTTTTTGTAATGTATCAGACGGATTGATATCCATCCATATAGGAGATGCGTATCTTTGCCATACGTTAACTGGAAAACTTTCATTTGTGTGTTCTACCCGTTCGGGATTGTCTCCTGGCTTTCTCATTGTAATTGCATAGTCTGGTAGTCCCTGTCTACTCCAGCAGCTGTCTTTCTTTAGTTGTCTGTGTAATAATCCTAATGCTTTTGTACGTTGCATTTGAACCACGGGATCTTTCCAGATACATACCTCTGAATGATATATGAAACCGGCAGCTATGAACATTTTTATCAAGTCGCCCCTGAAATCTTTTAATCCGATAACACCATCACGTTCTTTCATGGATGGAATGTTCATAGCATGTACAGACATTAACCGCCCCGGCATCATTACTCTATATAGTTCGTCTACCAAAAACGAAAAGTGGTTGAAAAATTCTGTATCCGTTCTACAATTTCCGATATCTTTTTCTGAGTTACTATACGTATACAAGCTGCTGAACGGTGGAGAATAACAACAAAAATGAATTGAATTGTCTTCAATGTTTTTTATAGTCTGAATTGCGTCTCCCATGTGCATTTCCCAGTTTTCACTTATTACGTCTTCGGTTTCGTATGTAGCGGTTACATGAGTAAGTTGTTGTATGTTTTCTTTTGTAATTTCCTGTGTATCTGCGATCATTTTACTAAGCATTTCATTGAACTCCTTTTCTTTTCTCTTGAGATTCCTAACTACTGCCCCCTCTTTTTCAGAGGTTATGATATAAACGTCGACTGGTTCAGTTTGCCCGAACCTCCAGCAACGCCTTACGGCTTGATAATATTTTTCAAAACTATGATCAATCCCAACAAAAACAACTTTGTGGCAAACCTGTAGATTGATTCCAAATCCCATTATTGAACTTTTGCTCACAATACGTTTTATATTTCCATCAGCAAAACCTAAAATTGATTTTGTTTTGTGGTCAGATGAATCCGACCCTTTTACTTCCACCGCATCATCAATTAGTTTAGTAAGCTGTTTGCTTTCTTCGTTTAAATTGCACCACAAAACTATAGACTCGTTTGTGTTGTTTGCAATTTCAGCAGCACACGCAACCCTTGAACTAATAGAATCATTTCGTATTTTCCTGTGTTCGTCCAGTGTCAATGTTTTCTTAATTCTATATCCCGTTTTGTCAATTATAATCTCATGGATGTTAAGAGGCGGTAAATCAAACTTACTACCATCATATCCCAAATCGGCCGGATTTGACATCATAACAGCCCACGACGATACCCACTTCCAAAATTCATTCACCGCGTGGCCCTTTAATCTCCATTTTGATGTTTCGCCCCCGTCATGGACAAAAAACGTACTTAACATCTCAGTTCGTGTCATTGCCCCCAAAAATTCAGAATGGTTACCAAGCTCTATATGTGAATTTGGTGAGGGTGTCGCAGTGCATGCAAGTTTAAAGGGGGTGTCTACAAACGATTCTATAATATCATTTCGAACTTTTCCAAAAAATGCCTTAAGTATCGAACTTTCATCGAGTACCACACCCGAAAACGATTTTGTATCGAAATGGTGCAACATCTCATAGTTGGTAATATTCACTCCCGGCTTAACATCTTCTTGCGTTCTACATAAGTGAACTTTGACATCAAACATTTCACCCTCTCTTACTGTCTGTCGTGCTACTGCAAGTGGTGCCAGTATCAAAACATTGCCTTTCGTGTGTGTTGATACGTGTTTAGACCACTCAAGCTGTATAGCTGTATTGTGTGTAACCGTGAAATCCCCCAAAACATATAAGCCATCACCACTCAATTCAAAACCGTAATAATTCCCTTTGCCTATATATTCTACATCGAATCCGGTTTTAAGCACGTCCTTTTTTTGTCGTCTTGTAGTTGCCATTTTTCGCGTTAATTTCAATGGTATTGTGTGCGTATTTCCAGATATATATATTCTATAATACCAACCTTCGAATCCAATTGATTTTATTTGTTTTTTTTCTTTGTTACAATATGCAGCAAAACCCAACGAGCGAGCCAAAAACAGTATGTCATCAGATAACCCCTTGTATTTAGTTGTTATTTCATACCCATTACATTCAAGGTAGCCATCTGTATCTAATAATCCCGCGAGCATAGACATACGGTTTTCGGTTGAATTGATAAGATATTTCATTGGTATTCTCTTTTCATTATCAATACAACATTCTCGTATCTTTTTTAATATCCAAGTTTCATTCCCACCATTCAAACCCTTAGTAAAAGACCATTTTATGGTATTGTGCTCTGGGATGGGTACTGCTCTCAGTCCTGTATTATACTCTTCAGCAAACGCTTCTAAATAATTACACAATTCAATATCTTTTTCTGTTTTGTGAATAATTGGTTTTTGATAGTTCCCATCACCAATCCACACACCCATGAAATACGGATCAATATCCAAATCGTGATATTTAAAATCAATTGGTGTTCTCCACAGTTTCATCATGTGTTTGAATGTTTGGCTGCTGTTCATGTATTCATTGAGTGGTATATTTATTATTTCGTTTTTCGTATATTTTTTAGCTTTATCTGCTGTGCATTTTAAACTTAACACATGAACATCATTACACACGAAAGGCGCCCCTTTGATAGGTGTAATTTCGTATAAGTCACCATTTCCGGCCGTGGTACTTTTGACTGTCCTTGGTTCTGAGTCTGGACCCATCAACGAATCACCGGGTAAAACGTCTTGTATTTTCTTTGTGGTTCCATCATACATTAATATAGGAGTATCAAAACCCATACATTTTCCTAATCCGGTTCCGGCGAATATAGCAGCCTTCCCTTTCCTTAATGCCCATATTACCATATCTCTTTGAAAGTCAAAAAGCTTTTCATTGACACTTCCAACTTTAAAACCGGATGGCTTATATTTTATTTTCTTTGTTTCCAAAAATTCTTTGTATCCCATTTTGTACACCCGTTCACCCATAATATTGAATTCTAGTAAGTTCCACGCCTGGCATGATCAATTTAAAATCATTTTTCACTGTTTCAATGTCTTTGGCGTATACAATTTTACTTACTCCATGTTCTGTTGTTACTTTGTACTTGTTTTTCATTTTGAAGCCTCCTTTTTAACTTGCACAATACACCCAAAAATAATATATGCGAATAATAACAATCCTGCTACAATACCGGCATCTATCATAAAAAGATAATTAATTTCCATCACACCTTTCTTTTATCATTCGGTCGATGTTTGTCTCATACCTTTCATCAAGTTCGTTTTCGGTCATTTCTTCGGTTGTCATTTGTTGCTTACCCATTTACACTATTGTGCAAGTATTGAGATATTACCGTTGTATTTCCCATGTCTACCGGTGATATCTTGTATAATTTTTATAACCGTTTCGTGCAGTTCGGTTTCAATGTTTGTATATCTATCCCGTCCACCCGGGCCCTTTTCAATACCGTCTCGTTCTTTTGGATCTCCAACGTTTACCTCAATCCATCCCCCGCCAGTACCTTTCCCGTGCGATACGCTGGCTTTTATTCCTGCTTCTTTCAATGCTTTTTTAACAATTTTTGTTTCTTGTCTTCGGTCCATGATTGTTTTCCTCTCCATAGTATCTTAACAATACTATATACTACTCAATGGTATATATAAGTAACGCTTGTATAATACCACGGTAACATATAAATAGTATGCGTGTGTACAGTAGTGTAGTGATAAACCACAGGTGAAAATAATAATGAGTACAAAAATTTGCGTAGTATTCAATGATTCAACAACCAAAGCATTGGAACAATACGAAACGAAATATAACTGTAATAACCTACCAGAAGCGATTAAACAAATCGTTAATCGGTATTTAGTACAGGAGGAATAATAATGACAACAGTAGCAGAACTAATCGAGTGGTATAACAAACAAAACGAAGAAACGTTCCACAAAATAAAAGTACTTGATAAACACACGGGAAATTATTTTACGCTTGTGTTCACAGATGTAAGTAACGTGTCTGAAAAGAACGGCATATTGTCTTTTTATGGGCGTGCAGAACCAAAAAAAACACATGATTCAAGCATTCCAGAACATAACGAGATACGCTTCACACGGATGAACGACGGTGAAATCATATATTCAGAGGTATAATAAAATGACAACATGGAACGATAAAAAGACAAGCATTATAACAGCATTGAAAAAAGACGGATTCAACCAGAACAAAACAACCGGGAATTATCAGAAGTCTGTACCATTTGAAGACAGTATGAGAATAGCAACGGTTTACCTTGAATTCCAGCCAAAACCAAATGAAAGCGTACCGGTTAAGATGGTCAATCCTGATAATCTGGAAGAGGGTCCAAGTGATATAGATATTAATAAGGTGATTGAGACCACGAAATTAATAATCAGAACCGCAATAAACGACACAAAAACCGAAAAGACACAAGCAGAACCACCAACGCAACCAGAAAAGACAACCGACAATAACACAAACCAGGACATGCTGGACAATACTACAGTAATTGTACAAGCACCAAAAACAGACTTAAAAATATCAGGTCCAAGCGAATTAACAATTGATTTGATCCAATCATTAATCAACCCACTCGCAACAGTAGAAGAAGCAAAGTTTTTCTTAGAACTGTGTAAAAGCCAAGGTCTCAACCCGTTCATTGGTGAGGCATATCTAATCAAATACGGGACCGGGGCGGCGACATATGTAGTTGGAAAAGATGCGCATCTGAAACGAGCCGAACAGCAACCATCATTTGATGGATTCAAAGCGGGGATCATCGTACGAACTGAAAAGGGCGATTTGGAAGAAAGAGAAGGCAACTTTTACATCCCAAAAACTGAAGATTTGGTGGGCGGTTGGGCAGAAGTTCACAGAAAAGATATAGAACTGTACTTCATTTCAAAAGTTCCACTTGACGAATACATAGGCAGGAAAGGGGATGGCTCTGTTACAAAAATGTGGAACACCAAACCAGGAACTATGATTCGGAAAGTTGCATTGGTACAGGCACTCAGAGAAGCGTACATAGGTCTTTTGGGTGGAATGTATGATATAAGTGAGATTGAAGACATCGGGGATGTTGAGGTAATAGAATGAACCACCAAGAAACGGACGACGACGCACCGATTACTTTATCTCCACTTTTTCTGAAGGGGATCAATCGGTTGTTAAATAATATGTTACGTCCTGATTATAATTTCACAAAATTGAATCAGGACGTTAAAACAATCCAAAACCTACTTTCAAAATCAGGAGAAGATGTATATCATGGGCATAATGCTAATCATAACATGGTTACTATGGCCCCCGGTATTCATAATGGTGTATGCAATCTGTTAGATCATATGTTGTCATATGATCATGGTATTCCTGAATTAGAAGGCGATATAAAAGAAATCAAAGACTTGATGATAACTGCAAAGGATATATGTTAACATGACCAATAAAAAAACAATCATTGACACAGAAGATTACAATCAGTTGTGTGAATTGATAGATAGCACACTGAAATACGTACCAACCGAATTCCGGGGGAGCAAGGCCGTGTTTTTCAACCAAATTGTTGACAAATATGAAAACGCAACAAACACAACAATGGTGTGTATGACACAAAAAGATTTTAATAGACTCTTTGATCTGAAAAAAGATGTTACTGATATAATGGCAAGAATGGTATGTAAAGAGGTTTCAGAAAATGACAAATGAAAAAATAGTAATGAATAAAAACGATTATCACAAAATCCTCGATATCGTAGATGTGTTACTGGAATATTATGATGACGACATGTCAAAAGTTGAAGATATAAAAGACCTGCTTGAAAAAGCCAATGATCTAGATGATGTTATACTTAATATAATAAGTGACATGGAAGAAAACAAAGAATTGATTTTCACTGTCAAACTCGACACGGAAAAAAACACGTTGCTCAAAAAAGCACAACGGTACGATGGGGATAGTTAAAATGGAAAATAAAAGAATGGTATTGGGTTATGATGATTATCATACCGCAAGAGGAATCTTAAAAACCGCAATCTCAAACGATGCTGAAGGCTATGAGATAGAAGATGAACTGTATGCAGTAGTCGAATTGCTCGACAAAGCAGAACCGTATAAGGAGGATAATTAAAATGACAAGAAGAATTGAAAAATTGAACATTGAAAATTTGTTAGGGATCAAACGGATAACCCACATCCCCATAACCGATTTCACTGAAGTAAGAGGAGGAAATGGTGAAGGTAAATCCTCATTTATGGCCGCAATTGAGTTGCTTTTTGGAAACAAAGAAGCGACAAAAAACATCAAAAACCCAGTCAGAAACGGCCAAAAGAAAGCCACTGTATCAGTTGAATTAAATGATATGATACTGACAAAAATTTTCAGCGATTCTGGAAAGACTAGGACCGAAATAGTAAGCAAAGAAGGCGCGAAGTTTTCAAATCCAGTTAAAATGATAGAACAAATATTCGGTAAATTGCCGTATGATCCATTAAAAATGATGGACCACACAGACAAAGAACTGATCGAGGTTTACCTTTCGCTCATTGATACCGAAGTTGATTTCAATGAACTCGAAGCACAAAAAAAGGCAACCTATGCAGAAAGAACTATCATCAACAGACAAAAGAAAGATGTTGAAGTTAAAAGAAATTCGTACGGCCTGGATTATCCAGATGCACCAAACGAAGAAGTTTCAGTTTCTGAATTATCAAGTGAATTAACTGAAGCCTTGACAACAGAAGAACAGCACAGAGTTGATATCGGAACTCGTAAACTAAATCATGAATCTATTGAATCAAAAAAAGATGATATTGAACGTCTTAATAATGAAATCAACCATATTATGAAAATTGATGATGAATTGTTAACAAAAATGAATGATTACGTTGATCCGGATACTGCTGGCATTCAAGACCAAATAGGAAATATTGAAGAAATAAATAAGCAGGTTAGGTACATGCACGAAAAGGATAAACTAATGTTAGAATATGACCGCTTAAGAGACAAATCAGAAGCACTTACAGCAGAACTGACAGATATCAATGATACGAAAGAATACGAGATCAAAAACGCCAAAATACCAATCGATGGCGTATCTTTCAACGAGCACGGGCTAACATATAATGGCGTGCCGCTTAGTCAATGTTCAACGGCACAACAACTTTTAGTTGCTCTTGGTATAAGCGTAGGAACCCACACCACGACAAATGGCATTAAAGTGATGCTAATCCAACATGGAAACAACCTTGATACAAAATCAATGGAACTGGTGAAAGAGTTTTGCGAAAAACACGAATACCAGGTATGGATTGAAATTGTAGCTGATGAACCATCTGGGACCGGTATCTTTATAGAGGACGGTGAGATAAGAGATGAATGAACCAGACCCAAGTAAACCCGTTAATATCGTTTTTGACATCGAAACAACGGATTTGTATCCGCGTACATCTGAAATTGTGTCATGGTCAACAGAGAACTACGGCATCATACAAACCCGCACAATCACAGAAAAGGACATCTTAATTGAATTGTATTCTTACTTTGGAAAAATGAATAAGCACACTACTACTATAATAACATTTAATGGTGGAACCAATTATAAAAAAGGATTTGATTTTCCGTACATACGAACTAAGCTTATGCAGTATAAATTACCATATGTATTCAAAAATTTTAATCATGTTGATTTGTTTCCTATAATCCTAAACAATTTCATACTTGATTTTCTTGATTACAAAGTTGTGAAAGATTTGAATGTCGATGAACTCAAAAAGATGATTGTGTTCTTTGGCAGTAAGCCTGGTAAAAACAAGGACGATCACATTTCTATCATAAATGAACTGATCACAGAAGAAGAAGTAAACGAATATTTGATAGAACACGTTGATCAGAAGGTAAAGCCACATTATGGCTTAAAAGATTCATGTCTTCATTTGCTTGGAATAAAAGGTTTTGGTATAGATGGTAAGAAAGTTCCTAGTATGTTTGCTGAATGGAAGGAAACGGGCGACGATTCAATAGTAAATGAAATCTTAGAATACAACAGGGACGACTGCATAAAAACAAAGGCGTTGTTTGATGAAGTTAAAGAATATGTATCGAATAGGACAATGTCGGGTGAATTGTTATGAACAAAGAAGAAATCGACACGGACGGCACATACAATCCGGTGTGTCCGTACTGTGGATTCGTAGATCAAGACGCTGAATGGTATGATGAAGATCCTAACTATGGCCGTGTACAATGTACCGAATGTGATCGGTGGTTCACGTGGTTTTTTGAAGTAATACCTTCCTTTTGGACAAAAAAGATAGATTGGGTTCACGAATGGAAGAATTACAACCGAACACAAATACAAATAGCCAATTTAAAAGCGATGGATGACAACAAATGCAGATAACCTGCCTACCAATTTTATACCAAAAACTACCAATTTGGTAGATATTAGTAATTGCGGAAGATGAATAAAATGTTTAAAGAAGTTAAAGGATTAAGAGAAGTCGTAGAATATAAAAAATTCTGTGATGTGTGTGGCGTTGAAATAATCATAGGTTTAGAATGTTCTATTGCAAGATGTCAAATTTGCAGAAAAGACTTATGTGAAAATTGTATAGGAACTGAAAAAAGCACATTTGGAGATCATAGGGAAGTCTGGTGTATTGGCTGCTGGACAATCGGCGAAAAATATAGGCCCGCTATAAAAGACCTTGACGATAAATGTAAGAAGTTATACGATGGTTGGTATGCTGAATGTAAGGAACATGATTTAAATGAGTAATATAACAAAAGATGAACTATTGCAATTAATAACACACTGGGTTGAAAAACACGACGATGATGAATTGTACACAGTTGATGATAATGATGAATGTGTGTACATCCAACTACGAGAATATTAAAAAGAGAGGCGATAACAATGGAACAAATAAAAAAAGATTTAATAATTGGTTTGCTGATTGAACACGAATTGAAACCAGCTGAAGTATACAGTATCGTAAATGATATCGAAGAAGTGATTGATTCAAAATACCAAAAGTTTGCAGATGCCATTTGTGGTTTTGAAGCATGGACTGATAATTTCTTATTTGATCAAATGTACGAGATCAAACAAACAAAACACATATTTAAAGCCAGACCCCACCACGAAAAACAAAAATATACGAGCTGGTAATTGATCAACAACCCCAAAAAATGAAAATAAACCAAAATGACAAAATATTGTACAATAACCGGATTAAAATGTCCATATTGGGATTTTGAAGATACGGTTGTGTTTTGTGATACCTGTCCGTACACAGGCGATGAATTTACCAAACTGATGGGAAAATATGAAAATGATCATAAAATACAATTGAAAAAATAATAATATGAAAAGTATAAGTGATTTGAAAAAAATATATCAAGTGGAAGTGAATAGATTATGAAAACAATGAAATCAATATTTGCTATAATGATTGCCTTAATGGTGATTGGTGTAGCCGCCGGTGCTGTATACACAGAGTATAGAAATAATACGGCAACAGCATCAATGGAAATAGAAAAACCGCACAACTGCGACGTTGAAACACTAGTATCAAGCGACGGTGTGAACTTCAGCGAGAGCATCATACTTGATAATGTGATCGGCGGAGATACAATCGTATTAACTTTCTCCCATGAGAACACCGGGCGCGATGAGTATATATTCGGGACCGTTGGATATGAGATCGAATGCAAAGAAGGATTAGATTTCAAGGGCCCATGCGAGGGAACTATTAATGATTTTTATGATTCCGAGCCTTCAATCCAGCCCATGAGTGAGAACGGGATACCACTACCAATTCCACTACCGGACGATTGTGAATTTGTGTACGGTGGAATCATGTATACGAATACATATGGAGAAACCTATCCAGTTAATACCCCTGAATATGTGAATAAGATCAACAGCAAAGAAGCATCGGTTACTCCTTACGACTACAATGTATTCGTCGACACCGAATATACAGTAATTGAAATAACATTCCGATCTGATGCATACGGCTCTTATGAAGTCCGTGGTACTGTAGATCCCGTTGTATTCGAACGTGTGCCTATAGAATTCCAAGACAAAATCAACGCAACCATTTAGTACGGTTATCCGTACTTCTCTTTTTTTTCGTTTTTAGAATAATATCTACTTATTAAAATATAAACCAACATTTTTGTAGTTTCCGATTCGTCAGAACAAAAACGCACTTTTTTCCAACAAAAAACGATAGCAGTGAAACCGCACACGGGTGGCCTTGCTATACGAATAGAGGTATAACACACCCCCCAACGCATAGGGGTGTCCGTGTGAAATGTCATATTCCTATAGTATGTAGAATAAGCGAGTTAACAAAATCATAGCAAACCGGTTTTTTTAAAATAGTTACTATTAATAGACATGTTTATTTATTACGCTTGTTTTATAAAAGTAATTTTGGGTCGTTTTCTAAACACAAATCACGCCTATTTTCTTCTTCAACATAGGAGATCCAAAGATTATTAAACCTGTTAAGTGTATCAATTGAAAGTTTGTATGCTTGGATTGCTGATAGTTCTGATGTCATAATACTATATTTTTCTTCTGAGTGGATATATATTTTATGTTTTGAATGCCAAATAGGTAACTATATATAGTATAGTCACCTTGTATAGTATAGTCAC
>LGVF01000526.1_pt1 | contig 11976 bp, 13 predicted proteins | sample 469901 | NCBI WGS metagenome assembly LGVF01 (sample SAMN03893561, study PRJNA290197) | marine sediment metagenome | material: sediment; isolation source: combined push core samples #3730, #5133, and #5579 collected at Hydrate Ridge | place: Pacific Ocean: Hydrate Ridge | reverse complement strand
GTACCAACCCTAGATGCTAAAGAAATACAAAATGCTTGGAAACTTGTAACTGATTTTGAATTTTCATCTCGTTTTTCAGTCGCTTTTTCAGTCAATAATCTAACCATGTCGCCAAATAATCTAAACTGTACAAATCCAGATTTAACAGTAAAATAAAGCCCTACTCCGATGAGTCCGTATATCAATACATAGCCCCATAATATACCATTCCCCGTGTTAATAATATTATTTAAAAAATCCATTATTATAATTCCCCCTCTTGTGTTTAACCAATTATCTTTGTATGAAATTTAAGTTATGTTTCGGGTTATTTACACTCTTGTCTGTAAAGTATGATATCCCATTTCTTCTCTTGCCTGAGACAATGTTTTTCCTGCTTTAATAGCTTCTCCAATAAGTTTTTCTTTAGATTCAATTTCCTCAGTTATCTTAATTACTTCAATTACGCGTTCAAGTGGAATCACTAATACACCATTATCATCACCAAAAATAACATCACCAGGACGTACTTGCACATCAGATACAGAAATCGTTTCATTTATCGATTGTGCTTCAACACGATCTTTACCAGTAACCATATAGCTACCCTTTGTAAAAATTGGGTATCCAATTTCTTTAATAAATGGTACATCTCTACAAACACCGTCAATTACTGTGCCTTCAATGTTATTTATTGAAGCATATAATGACATAATATCTCCCCATACAGTACAATAATCTCTTCCTGCGTTGTCAATTACTACAACTTGTCCTTCTATAACATCATCAATAAAATCTCCAACAGTACCTTTTTCTTGTCCACACGGAACATATTTAACAGTAAATGCTTGCCCACAAATTATTTTATTTGCATTTATTGGTTTAATTCCTAATAAACCACCAGTTATCCCTAGTCTATCCATTGCATCTGAAATAGATGCTGCGTCTAATGTTTTTAATTGCTCAATTATTTTTTTATCTAATTGTATATTCATATATTTCTCCTTTTTATAATTTGTTTTCTAATCCTAGAAGTGTAATAGTTGAAACACCTTCTAAAATTTGTTGACGAATTTCCTCTTCTTTTTGATTCTTTTTAACAGCATCATTTATTACTTGTTCAGCTTTCATTCGCGGTATCACTGCAACACCATCTCTATCAGCTACAATAATATCTCCTGAGTGTACAATAACACCTCCGCATTGAATTGGTTGATTTAAAATTCCTAGACTTTCTTTTACTGTTCCTCCAGGATTAGTTGTTTTGCAAAATACAGGAAATTTTAATGCTTCAATATCATTAGCATCACGACATGCACCGTCTAATACTAACCCAAGAATACCTTGCTTAATACAAGCTGTCGCCAATATATCACCAAATGCTCCTGCATTAGCAAATCCTTGAGCATCAATAACAAGTACTGATCCTACTGGCGCTTCATAAATTGCTTTATGAATTGTAAGATTATCGCCAGGTTGACATTTCACTGTAAATGCTTCTCCGACCACATGCATACTTTTATCTAATGCCTTAATAGTTGCATTCATATTTCCACCTTTATTATTAGCATCACATATATTGCCAGTTGGAATTCCTTCTAGTGCTTTAATTAAATCTTTCATTATTTCATCTCCAATCACTTTTATTTTTCTAACATTTTTTCATAATTATATTTATTATCTACATCTAAGATTGACATTCCTGATCGTATATCATTAATCATAGCTTCTTCTTTCTCAAAAAGTTCTTCTGATTTTTTTAATACTTCGTCTAATTTTTCAAGTGGGATAACAACAACTCCGCTTCGATCTGCAACGATAACATCTCCTGGTCTAACTTGTACTCCTCCAAATTGAATTAGAACGTTAGTTGCTTCCTCCATAATTCTTCCTCTTGCAGTAGAAACAACTGCACCGCGAGCATAAACTGAAAATTCTTCTTCTACATAATCATCAACATCTCTACAAGCACCATCAATAACAACACCAGAAATACCTTTCCCTTTAGCTCCTATGGTTAAAACTCCGCCCCAGCAAGAAGTATCTAATCTTCCACCATTATCTACAACAATAACATCACCTTCTTTTGCTAAATGAATTGCTTTAACTCCTAAATGATTTTTATTTTTAGTAACACCAGCTGCTGTCATCTTTACCGTAACTGCTTGTCCAATTATTTTAGTTGTACCTTCCCAAATTGGTCTAATCCCATAAGTTGATCCATTAATATCCAATACATCTAATGCATCAGATATATTTGTTGTTGCAAGTTTATTTAATCTCTTTCTTATTTCTTTGTTAAATTCACTCATTTAATTCACCCTTTCTTCAATTATTAATTTCATCTACTTTATTTGACTTAATGCTATCACACATGCTATAATCAGTCTAATAGATGTTTCCGAAACGTTAATTCGTTAAAACCGATATTTAAGTCCTTTATAAAATCACTTGTTTAATCATTTAAGGAGGAATTATGGAAATAAAACAACTTAATACATTTAAAACAGTAGCTAATACTCTTAGCTTTAGTAAAGCTGCAAAATCTCTGAATTTTGCACAATCTAGTATCTCAGATCAAATAAAAAATCTAGAGGAAGAGCTAAATTGTAAACTTTTTGAAAGACTTGGAAGAAGCATAAGTCTTACCTCAGAAGGCGAAGTACTTTTAGAATATACTATTAAAATATTAGAATTAACTTCTGAAGCTAAACAAACATTAAATCACTCTATAAAGCCAACTGGTTCCCTTACAATAGCAACAGCAGAAACTCTTGGTATATATCTTTTACCAAAACTATTTACTGAGTATTCGAGAAGATATCCAGATGTGAATTTAAAAATTGTTGTTGGAAAATGTGAAGAATTTCCGAATTGGATTAAAACAAATAAAGTAGATATTTCTTACACATTTGATAGTGAAATAAAGAATTCTGATATGAATATTATGCAATTATTAAATGAACCACTTGTAATTGTTTCAGAACCAAGTCACTTTCCACTAAAAGATCAAATCACATTAGAGGATCTTGAAGGTTTAAATATGGCATTGACACAATCTGAGTGCAGTTATCGCTCAATGTTTGAAAATATGTTACTACATTCAAATGTTAAACCAGGAATGATTCTTAATTTAGAAAGTATTGAAGCCATAAAACAGTATGTTTTAAACGGTTTTGGTATTACATTTCTTCCTTTAATGGCAGTTAAAAACGAACTAAACAATGGCACTTTAAAACAGTGGTCATATAAAGGATTTACACCATTTACCAAAGCTGAAATTATGTTACATAAAAACAAATGGATTTCCCCTGCTGTTAAAGCATTATTAAATCTTACACAGGAAATGATAATTGATTCTATTTCAGAAAATAATTCATTTCAAATTATCAGTAAATAAAAAATGAGTTAATCATCATGCATGAAAACATGGGTGATGATTAACTCATTTAATAAAACAATAATTACTTCATATTTAGTTTAAATTAAAATAATATTACTCATTCTTAATATACCTTTTTACCCTCAAAAAATGTCATTTTAACTTCTACATTAGGAATTTTTTCAGGATCAATCTCAAATAAATTTTTACTCAACACGATAATATCAGCTTTTTTTCCCACTTCTATAGAACCGACTTCATTCTCTAAGAAATTAGCATATGCACCATTAATAGTTCCTGCACTTAACATTTCTTCAAGGGTAACACATTCACTTGCAGGCGCTAATTGTGCACCACCAACGCTTGACCTTTTCATCCCATTATATAAACCTATTATCGGATTAGGTTCTGAAGTAGGCCAGTCACTAGCAAGTGTTACTTTAACCCCAGTATTAAATAAACTTTTATGAGGATATGTGTTATTAGCTCGTTCTTCTCCTAAATATGGCAAATAAAATTTGTCATAGTGTTCATCAGTAATCATCCAATAAGGACTCATATGTGCAATAATTCCCAATTCACTCATTTTAATAACTTCTTCAGGTCTCGCTAATTGAATATGTGCTAAAGAATGTCTAGAATCTCTTAACCCATTTGTTTCCTGAACTTTTCCAAATGTATCTACCGTATATTTTGTAGCACCATCTCCAATAACATGGACATGAATCTGATATCCCGCTTTATCTACTTTAACAAATGCTGCCTCTAAATCTTCATCAGTCCAAAGCTTTGAACCATAATAATCTGGTCGATGTGTATAAGGCTCAATTAATAAAGCAGTTTCTTCTTCCAATACCGAATCAGTTAAAAATTTAAATGACTGTGCTTTAAAATGGGGATGGTTATATATTTTCGCCAATTTAATGCCATTTTCAATCTCACTCATATAATCTAAATCGGGATCAATATACGTCGAAGCCCTATAGCGAACAGTTAATTTCCCCTCTTCTGCAAGCTCACTATAAGCTTCGTAATAATCAGGGTTATCCGCTTCACCCCATGCATCATGAACAGTCGTAATACCTTTAGCATTCAACCACTTCTGAAGCCATAATAATGATGTTTTATATTCTTCCAATGTCGGTAATGGCATAAGCTCCCAAGCAGGATTAAACGCAGCATATTCCTGCAATAATCCTGTTGGCTCTCCAGTTATCGGATCTCTTTGGATTACTCCACCAGCAGGATCAGGAGTATCTTTTGTAATACCAAGCATTTCTAATGTTTTTGAATTAACCCACATAGAATGAATATCGCCAGATATAATAGCAATTGGACGTGTTGAATCAATCTCATCAAGCCACTCTTTTCTAGGTCCTATAGTATCATATAATGATCTTTCAAATCCTGAACCCATAATTCCTGTTTTATCTGGATTCGCTTCTGCAAACTCACGTATCTTAGCAATATATTCTTCATGACTATATACATCTGCTAAAGATGCTGTAAATAAAGTTGAATACGCATTCGCTGCCGGATGCATATGACTATCTACAAAAGAAGGCATTGCAAACTTACCTTCAAGATCAATAACTTCCGTTTTCTTTCCAATATAAGTATCAATTTTTTCCATTAAACCTACATATATAATTGTTCCATTTTTAATTGCAACAGCCTCAGCCCATTTTTTTTCTTTATTGACCGTATAAATTTTACCATTTCTAAGCACAGTATCTGCTATTTCATCAACACTAGCTTCTTCTGTTTTTATAACACAACCATTCATAATTAATATCATAGCTAATAATATTAAGCTTTTTAATATATAACTTTTCATTCCTATTACCTTCTTTCATTTATAAAATACATTATCTACTACTTCAAACCAATTGGTTGTTGTTGAGTGATACAATGAATCATACCACCATATTGATATAGATCTCTAACATCAATTCCAACTACTTTACGCTCAGGATAAAGTTCCTGAATTATATCATTTGCTATCTTATCAGTAGAATCATTATAATTAGGAACTAACACTACTGTATTTCCAATATAATAATTTACATATGAGCCCTTATATCCTAATTTTTTTCCGCTTTCTAAAATAACATTATTTTTAGTTAATGGCAAATTAATATATTCATACCTTTTATTAAATGCATCTCTAGCATTCATTAAGATATCAATATCTTTATCAGAAACACCCCATTCAATTAAGTCTTCTTTATTTAGCGTGATAATAGTAGATTCATTATAATACTTAACAAATCCATCAATATGAAAATCTGTAATATCACTTCCCTCTACTCCATCTAACCAAATAAAATTTGTAACACTATAATATATTCTTAAATACTCCTCAATTTCTGATTGTGTTAAATCTGAATTCCTATTTTTATTCGTTACAGCACTTAAAGTAGATATCAAAGTTCCATTACCATCTATTTCTATTGCTCCACCTTCAAGTACAACGTCTTGAAGATCTAAAGTTTCAATACCTAATTCTTCACCGATAAGACTTCTAAGCAATCGATCTTTCTTATATGCAACTTTTTTTCCCCAACCATTAAATCCCCAATCTAAAATTGTAAGATTTCTATTATTATCATAAACAAAAATAGGCCCGTTATCTCTTGCCCACACATCATCTGTTTTAAAAATATAAAAATCTACTTTATCCATATCTATATCTTTTTCTATTAGCTGACTAACAATATAATCTTTTTCTCTTTCATCATATGCAACTATATGGACATTTTCACCTTCAGTTAATTCTTTTGTCATTCCAATCCAAATTGATTCTACTTCTTTTTTATATCCTTTCCCATACGTTTTATCATGTGGCCATTGTAGCCATGTGCCTTCATGCTCACTCATCTCGTCAGGCATTTTATATTTCCCAACATTTGTTTTCTCTTCGTCATATATTTCTTTACTTTCTCCACATCCAGTAAAAATCAATAACATAAATATAACTATAAGAGAAAATACTATTATTTTGTTCATTGAATAACCCCTCCTTTTAGATTAACTCCATTATATGGGTTAACACAGTGTGAAGGTCAATCTTTTTTTATCGACACGCTAATTTCAGTAATAAATTGATTTTGATTTACACCCATATACTCATCTACATAATATTTTTCAATATATGGTTCTATTAAGCTATAATCATTTAAATGAGCCCAATTATGCAATGCTGAATAAGCATAACTAATGGTATCATAACTTCCAATATGTATAGTATTTATGTAATATTTGCTCTCGAAAAATTTTACCTTGTAATCTTTAACTTCCATTTTATCTAATATCGGTTGACAAACTTCAACATCAAACAAATCAGAATTCCCTTCTTCAACCGAATGGAAAATTACAAAGTATCTACCATTTAAAATTGGCCTTATCTTATCTACTACATCCATAAGCTCATCTATTAATAATTCCAATTCATGTTCATTAACAACTCTTCTAATACATAATCCGTAAAACGATTCTTTTTTACCAATATATATGTCATAAGGATTTATCATATTCAATTCAAAATCAGAATTAATATAAGTTTTCATTTCTTCAATAACATCAAAATACTCAGATGTCTTTTCTTCCAACATCTCAATCTTATTTTTATAGGTACTCTTTAACTGGCTCAAATTCATCACTAAAATTTCTTTTATCTCTTCTACTGAAAAATCATATTTACGCAACAACTTTATCTTATTGCTACGTTCGACATCACTATCATTATAATATCTATAACCAGTTTCTTTATCTCTTCTAGGTTTTAATAACCCTTTTTCATCATAATACCTTAACATTCTTTTTGAAATTTTATTTATCATCGAAAATTCACCAATTTTATACACACTAAACCTCCTTTAGATAATCATAACCATTAAGCACAAACACACTAATATTATAACATTAAAAGTTACCTAATTTAACAATATCTCTTTCTCTATGGTTTAAAACTTCAAAATCTATACCTATTAAACATCTAACTTTAATCTAAATCAAATACAATCTCTATTAATTTTTGAGATAAATATCCTAACAAAATAACAACAATTGTCCATGCTAACACTTCTGATGTTTCAATATTAAGTCGCGCATTAGTTATTCGTGCACCAAGCCCAGTACTTGAACTTAGTACTTCTCCCATAATTATTAGTTTCCAACCAAGTCCAACTGCTATTATAATTCCTGATTTAATATATGATTTTAATGAAGGAAGTATAACTTCAAATAACATTTGATTTTTTGAAAATTTAAACATATTTCCCATTTCAATCAATTTAGAATCAATATTTTCAAAACCTTCAACAATACTAATTATAAATATAGGTACACTTGCAATAAACACTATAAATATACTCGCTTCACCATCTAATCCAAACCAGATCATTGCAAGGGCTAACCACGATATTGGCGGAGTTGCTTGTATAATATGAAATATTGGTTTGAACAAATTACGAATTCTAAGATTAAAACCTATTGCAAGCCCTAAAATCCCACCTATAATAATCGCTCCTAACAAACCAATAGATAATCTCTTTAGTGTAATTAAAATATCTATATATATTCTTTTATCTATTACAATAGCTATAAAAGATTTAAATGTTTCAATTGGTCCAGGAAAAAGTATCGGTGGATATACCAACGATACTCCTTCCCAAGCAATCAATATGACTATAAATGTCTTAACTATATCACTATTCTTCTTTGTAATAGTAGTCATCATCTGGAATTTCTCCCCCAATACTCTCTATATCGAAATTTAAAAGTGTTTCATAATATATTTCTAAATCGGTTTTAGCATCAAAAGCTTTTTTATACGTAAGTCCCAGAGTAGGCATAGATTTCTGTATTAATTCTTTATTTAATCCAAGATGTTTTTCAACTAATACTGCAGCCTCTTCTGGATTTTCCAAAGTCCATATCAATGCCTTTTCATATTCCTTCTCAAATAAAATCACTAATTCTTTATTCTCATTTATAAACTTATTGTTAGCAATTATCCCAGCATTTGGTATTTGATACTCATCACCTTTTATTTTCTTCCATTCTTCCATATAATCAAAAATCACTCTAACTTCTTCATTTCCAATCATACTAGCAGTAACAAACGGTTCAATATTCATAGCATATTCAATTTCTCCCGCTTGTACCATTTGTGCGATTTCTACTGGAGTTGAATACACAAACTCTATATCTGTTCCAACTTTCACATTATTTTCTTCTAATAAATATTGCGTAACTATATCAGGTGGAGCACTTTTAAATGGAACATGTAATTTTTTACCTTTCAATTCTTCCCATTCATTACACTCTGAATTAGTTGTCATTAAATACATAACACCCCAAGTATCAACATTTATCAATTTAATATCAACACCTTTATTATACAGTTTAGCTGAAACATTAACTGGAGTTGCTAAAAATCCATAATCTGAACTAGTTGCAATAGTCAACAATTCTTCAACTGTATTCCATATTTTAAAATCAATTTTTACATTTTCACCTAATGCATTCGTTTCAATCATTCTAAGTAACGGAAATGTAGGTGGAGCTTTAGGTCCACTTAACATAATAGTTACTTCTTTAGGTACTGTTTTTTCATTTTCAGTTTCTAAATTAACATCCTTACAGCCAAAAAATAGACTTAAAGATAATACACCAACTAACAATAATAAACTTCTTCGTTTCATATTTACCTCCACTTTATTTTAGTTTTAATTCTGCAATTTTAATATCACAATCATTATTTTAGTATGTTCTATTGTGTCTATGCTATGTAATGCATCTGACGGCACAACAATAGTTTCACCTTCATTTAATATATATTTTTTAGTTTCATCAATAATCACTTCAACTATGCCTTCATATACGTATATCATGGTATCACCCGGCATTGAATAAGCACTTACTCCCTCTCCTTTATCAAAACTAAACAAAGTCATACTAAAATCTTCTCTTTGTACAAGCGTTCTACTTTCAACTCCACCTTCTACATATCCCATTAAGTTTCTTAATCCAAATACTTTTTCAAAATCTATATTTTTAATATATTGTTCATTCATCCTACTTTCCTCCTATCTAATACTAAACCCCGTTGAAATAACTTTACAATACAATCAAAAAAAATAACTATAACAATTGCGACTATTGCCCATGCAAATACACCAGCAGTATTTAAATTTGCCCTTTCCATTTGAAAACACGTTCCTATAGATGCATATGGTTGACTTAAAACTTCAGCAGCTATTACAATTTTTACGTTAAGTCCTGAAGCAGTTGATATCGCCGCAAATAAATATGGTTTTATTGATGGAATATAGATGTTTTTAATAGTTTTTATTTTGCCAAATTCAAACATTACTGACATTTCAACTAAATTTTCATCTGTATTTATAATCCCTTGCACTACATTCTGGTATAGCCGAGGAAAAGCAATCAAAGCTCCAACTAACATAGGCGCCTTTTCGGATGAAAGCCAAATAATCGCTACTATAATAACTGCCATTGTTGGAACTGCCTTAAACGTAGTAACAATTGGTTTTAATAAATAATAAACCGGTTTATATAATCCAGAAAGTACTCCTAATATAACAGCCAAAATTAAAGTAATAGAAAAACCAACAATAATTCTTTTCATTGTATGAAATACAACTATTAAAAAATCAGGGTTTTTAATAATTTTAACCAACTCCAAAACTGTTTTTTCTGGAGATGGTATAATAATCGCTTTTCCAACTACCATTGAGATCACTTTCCATAATGCAATAGAAATTATAATTGATATTGTTAAATATACTTTCTCATTTTTAAAACTATTTTTTATAATAGAAATTATCATCTGGTAATTTCCCTCCAATTGTATCAGGTGAAAAATTTAACAACACTTCATAATAAGAAATCAATGCTTTTTCTGAATCTATAGCATTCTTATAAGATATATTACTGCGCTTTATTGCTTTTTTTACTAATTCTGCATTCAAACCAGTTTTGAATTCTTCGCTATACTCTCCAGCTAACGATGGATTTTCATTAACCCATTTAATACTTTCTTCATATTTAAGCAAAAATTCCTCCACCAATTCCGGATGATTTTCAATTAATTCATTTTTTATAAATATCCCAGCTTGCGGATAACTATCATTATTTCCAGAAACCTTTGTCCATTCTTCTTGTAAATCTAAAACAATTTTTGTATCACACTTTTTCATCATCACTTTTGATAACATCGGTTCAGGCATTATAGATAAAGTACTTTCACCTGAAATAAATAATTGTGCCAACTCTGATGCACCATTTACATAATTAAATTTAACATCTTTATCAGGTTCAAGTCCATTAGCCTTTAATAAATACCTAGTAACAATATCTGGAGTTAATCCTCTTCCTATTATATTAATCTCTTTTCCTTTAAGATCTTCCCAAGTTGTTATATCTTCGCTAGATATAATATATAAAACTCCCCACACTCCTGTAGCCGCATATTTATAATCAATACCTTTATTATACATTTTTATAGCAAGATTTGATGGCACTAAAGCTATATCTATTTCGCCAGACATTATTTTTGAGGCCATTAAATCTGGAGATTTTACACATTCATATGCAACTTCAGTATTACTTCCTATCATCAAACTATCTTTAAACATTTTAATAATACTCAATGTCGGACTCCCAATAGGAGCTGCCACTTTTATAAATGTTTTATCATTTTCTATATTTTCAACTTCATCACTCATTATTGATTCATTATTAACGACATTAGCAATATTATTATTTGTACAACCAACTGCAGACATAAAAATCATTACCATTACCGCTCCCATAAAATATTTATTTAAATTCTTCTTCATAACTTATGCTCCCTTTTTAGCATTACTTGGTTCAACAAGTAAATTTATTATTTCATTTCGAATTTTTGTTAAATTATTACTATTCAATTTCCTTTCATTTTGATAGGTCTCAATTTCAAATATCTTTATAATCTTTGAAGGTCTTGATGATAATACAATAATTCTATCGCCTAAAATTAAAGCCTCATCAATTTCATGAGTTACAAAAATAATTGAATTGCTTGTTTTTTCCCAAACATTAATTAATTGTCTCATCAATTTTGCTCTTAATGAATAATCTAATGATTTAAATGGCTCATCCATTAATAATAACTCTGATTGATAATTAAAAGTCCTTGCAATCGAACAACGCTGCCTCATTCCACCACTTAATTCATTTGGATAAGAATTTTCAAACCCTTCTAATCCAATATCAGCAATTAGTTTATATATCTTCTTATCATCTGTTTTAGTTTCAACAATTTTAATGTTTTCATAAACTGTTTTCCATGGTAATAAACGATCTTCTTGAAAAACATATCCAATTCGATTAGCATAACTTTCAATTTCACCTTCGCTAGGGTCAATTAACCCAGCTATAATATTCAATAATGTTGATTTTCCACAACCTGAAGCACCCAAAATGCAAACAATTTCTTTTTTCTTTATTTTTAATGAAATATTTTCTAAAACTTTAACATTACCATATCTTTTATATATTTTTTCTGCAGACACAATCATAACTTCGCCTATTTACTATTACTATTT
>LGVF01165506.1_pt1 | contig 11993 bp, 9 predicted proteins | sample 469901 | NCBI WGS metagenome assembly LGVF01 (sample SAMN03893561, study PRJNA290197) | marine sediment metagenome | material: sediment; isolation source: combined push core samples #3730, #5133, and #5579 collected at Hydrate Ridge | place: Pacific Ocean: Hydrate Ridge | reverse complement strand
CCTCATTATTCTTGGCTTTTTCTTTGTCTACATTATAATATCGAAATCAATCGTTCTGTTATCAAGTGAAACTTTTTCCACTCTAATTTTCACTTCATCACCGATTCTATATATTTTGCTCGTCCTCGACCCAACAAGTTCAAGTTTTGCCTGATCAAAATCATAGTAATCATCATCTAATTCTTCTAATCTCACTAACCCCTCAACGGTATTTTCAAGTTCGACGAAGAATCCGAAACCAGTTACAGAAGAAATCATACCAGTATACTCTTCACCTATTTTATCCTGCATATATTCAGCCATTTTTAAATCATCAACGTCTCTTTCGGCCTTTTCAGCAACTCTTTCAGTTTCAGAAGAATGTTTAGCAATATCAGGTAAAATTGCAGCATAGTGTTTTCTTCTCGAGTCATTTATCTTTTGGTTTAAATCTTCTTTAATAATCCTGTGGATTTGAAGATCTGGATAACGTCTAATCGGTGAAGTAAAATGAGAATAATATTCGGCAGCTAAACCGAAATGACCTTCTTCAACTTCAGAATACTTTGCCTGTCTTAAAGATCTAAGCATCAATTTGTTGATAATATGCTCTTCTTTTTTACCTTTGACATTTCCAATGAGTTCTTGGACTGCCTTCGGATGAACATTCTCCATATTACCCTTGATCTTATACCCGAAATTATAGATAAATTTATTAAACTCATCCAGCTTTTCCTGGGAAGGACTTTCATGAATTCTATAAAGAAAAGGCATCTCTATCCAAAAATAGTGTTCAGCAACAGTCTCATTGGTTATCAGCATGAATTCTTCGATAATGCGATTTGCAACTCTTCGTTGTCTCTTTCTAATCTCTATAGGCTTTCCAGTTTCATCTAAAATTATATATGACTCCGCAAAGTCAAAATCTATCGCACCTTTGGTCTCTCTTCTTCTGTTCAATATTTCAGAAAGAGCTTTCATATTGTAAATCAATTCTTTAATCTGGTCTAATTTCTCACTTGGTTCAACATCCTCAATATAATCTGATATTTCTGTGTAATTCAAACGATAACTACTTTTTATTACCGATTCATAGATTTTATGATTCACAACATTTCCACTATTATCAATCTCCATATCGACTGATAAAGCAAATCTATCTACATCGGGATTAAGAGAACACAGGCCATTTGAAAGTTCCTCAGGAAGCATAGGTATAACACGATCAATAAGATAAACAGATGTACCTCTATAAACTGCTTCTTTATCTAAAGGACTATTCTCTTTTACATAATGGCTTACATCAGCAATATGTACACCTAATACAAAATTACCATTTTCTAATTTTTTTAGCGAAATTGCATCATCAAGGTCTTTAGCATCGACACCATCAATTGTAATTACCAATTCATCTCTTAAATCAACTCTGTTTTTCATTTCATCCTTATCTATTTCCTGGGGAATGTTTCTTGCTTCACTTAGAACCTTATTCGGAAAAACTTCTCTCAATTTATGTTGTTTTATAATTGAAAGTATATCAACTCCAACATCATCTTTATCTCCTAATATTTCAACTACTTTACCTTCAGGATTTCTTCTACCATCCGGCCATTTTGTAATCTGCACTACTACCTTTTGATTTGTTTTGGCTCCGCTAAAACTTTTCTTGGAAATAAATATATCTCTTCTAATTCGCTGATCGTCAGGAGTCACAAAACCAAAACTTTGATTGATTTCCAAATTTCCTACAATCATCGTATTATTTCTTTTTACTATATGTTCAACCCTGCCCTCTTTCTTGCGAGAACCATTATTCATTTCTGTTACATAAACAAGAACCTCATCTCCGTTCATAGCACCCATGGTCAAACTGGCAGGTATAAAGATATCCTGAATAGTTTCATCATCAGGAATTAAAAATCCAAATCCCTTTTGTGTAATCTGAATTTTCCCTCTAATAAAATTGAAAAGTTTCGGCGGTCCGTATTTTCCTTTTTTTGTCTTAACCAAATATCCATCGCTAGTAAAATCTTCTAATATGTCTCTCAAAATATTTAATTGAGATTTATCAATTCCCAACATCGCAGCAATCTCAATTTCAATAATTGGACGGTCTAGTTTTTCTAATAAATCTAATATTTTCTCTCTTAATTCCATCCTAAAACCACCTTTCATACTTATTATACAAAAAAAACATCATGCTGTCTTTAATCAATTCCATCTAGGAAAACATATAAAATTTAAAAAAGACGACTCCCTTTCAGTACAGGAGCCACCTTAATTGTTCATCTACATAATCATCATTGTTTTGTCCGATAAAAAGATATTTCGCCGGTATCAGTTTCTATATAAATATAATACGTTTCATTTTCCACTCTAACCTCAAATATCCAATAGTATCTCATATTTCCTTCACTGTAATTCTTAACTTCAAGCTTAGAGGAAATCACAGTATAATGTGGTTCAATCAAGGCCATCAACTCATCTTTTTTTTGATATGCCGATTCATAACCAGACGGATCAGATATATTGCTGCAAATTGGATCAGGCATATTGACAGAATATAACTGATAACCATGCAATTTAGTGTATTCCATTTGTATCGATTCATAACGATTAAAATAATAATCAGGTCCTTCAGGACTGAAATTCAAAATTATAGTATTATCTCTTAAATGAGGAATCGATTTGAAGTTGAAACCATTTATTCCATGACGCTTTAAATAATCCTCGGCAAGTTTAATTATTCCGTCAATCTCCTCATCGGAAATCACTTCCACTTCATCTGAATTCCACTCAGTTTCAGATCTTATCTCTTCAATCGTTCCATCCAAAAAGAGTGTGATTCTATTTTTTTCGCTTTCAAATTGTACTTCTTTCAGGAACACCCCATGATAATTTTTATTTCCTCCACCCGATTCTTTCACTTCATCAAAAGTCAAATTTTCTTCATCCACTTTTAAAAAGTCATATACTATTTTTTTCAATTCTTCACTTGAAAGTTGATTTTTGAATTTCTCATCGACTATCGATTTGATTCTTTCATCTGCAATATCACTTACATCATTTCTTGAGATTATCCAAGTGTTTTTTTCAAAAACCGGCGCTTGAAGCTTTAAATATGAAGAAATTCTTTCTTTTTGCTTAGATTCAGATTTTTCTAATACAAACATATCCTTTTTATGTTCTTCAACAATCTGTCTTAATTCTTGAATCAACAAAAGCAAGTTGTTCATATAGCTGAGGTTTTCTTCTGAATCAGGATATCTATCTGTTTCAAACTGATTTACATAAATATACAATTCATCTAGAATATCATCTATTCCGTTTTCATATACATAATAATCCGCTTCCCTCACAAAAGAATCATATTCAATGCTGTCTCTCCATCTTCTCGCATCTTCATTGATTTGAACTCTCAGATTATTCTGCAAGGTGGAATGCATACCTTCGATATTATAATTGATCAGATAGGTTTCACTATTTTCAAGCAATCTAAGAAGACCCAACTGACTTCTTTGGAATACTACAGTTTGATTCTGCATTTCACCCTTATGGTTATTGTAACTATTTATTCCAATAACGACCAAGGCAATAAGAACAATTATAATGATTCCTATTAATAAGTCTTTTGAAATTCTAAAATATTTTTCATCCTTCAACCATACCATCTCCATATTTTGAATCATAATAACATTATCTATATTATACCATATTTATAAATATTCGACTTATTAATTTGATGCATAAAAAAGACACTGTAAGCACAGTGTCTTTTATCAAAATACTTATTTAATATTTAAATTATAATAGTCCGCCAAATTGAAGGAAGATCGGCGCGAATACCAATGCAACGATTGTCATTAACTTGATCAAGATATTCAATGACGGTCCAGAAGTATCCTTGAATGGATCACCTACTGTGTCTCCAACTACTGTAGCCATATGAGCCTCAGAACCTTTACCACCTAAGTTTCCTTCTTCAACATACTTTTTAGCATTATCCCAAGCTCCACCAGCATTCGACATGAAAATAGCCATTACAACACCAGTAACAAGAGCACCTGCAAGCATACCACCAAGAGCTTCAGTTCCAAGAATTAAACCTACAGCTAAAGGAGCAAGAACAGCCATCATACCAGGAACAATCATCTCTTTAAGAGCTGAAGCAGTACTGATTTCTACACATTTAGCATATTCAGGCTTTCCTGTGCCTTCCATGATTCCAGGAATTTCTCTGAATTGTCTTCTAACTTCTTCAATCATTTCAAAAGCAGCTTTACCAACAGATTCCATTGTCAAAGCAGAGAAAATAAATGGCAAAACACCACCTATGAACATTCCTATAATAACAAGTGGGTTCATGATATCAATTACAGTCAAACCGACAGCTTTTGAATAAGCAGCAAATAATGATAANNGTAAGTGCAGCACTACCGATTGCAAAACCTTTTCCAATAGCAGCTGTTGTATTTCCAACAGAATCAAGTTTATCTGTTATTTTACGAACTTCTTTTGGTAATCCACTCATTTCTGCAATACCACCAGCATTGTCTGCAACAGGACCATAAGCATCAACAGCTACTGTAATTCCAGCAGTTGATAACATTCCTACGGCAGCAAGAGCAATACCGAAAAGACCTAAAAATTTAAATGAAACCAAAATAGCTATAGAAATAAATAATACCGGATATCCTGTTGACATCATACCAACAGCAAGACCACTGATAATTGTAGTTGCAGGTCCAGTTAAAGATTGATTTGCAATCTTTTTAACTGATTTATATTCAGAAGAAGTGAATATCTCTGTAACTTGACCAATTGCTATACCTGCCAATAATCCTATTCCTACTGCAAAAGCAGCTTTATAATCACCAAAATAATAACTACTTAATAAAAATGCAGCAATTATTACGATTAATCCACTTACATATGTAGCATTTTTAAGAGCTTTATGTGGGTCTGAACCTTCTTTTCCTCTAACGAAGAAAGTACCAATTATTGAACCAACTACACCAACAGAAACCAAAGCAAAAGTGAACGATACTCCATTTGCTCCAAATGATAATAAACCTAGTGTAATAGCACCAATAATCGAACCAACATAAGATTCAAATAAATCCGCGCCCATACCTGCTACATCACCAACATTATCGCCAACGTTATCAGCAATAACCGCTGGGTTTCTCGGATCATCTTCAGGGATACCAGCTTCAACCTTACCAACAAGATCAGCACCAACATCAGCAGCTTTAGTATAAATACCACCACCGACACGGCCAAACAATGCAATTGAAGAAGCACCTAATCCAAATCCTGTAACAATCTGTGGGTCTCTAAATATGTAATACACAATTCCAAGGCCTAATAATCCAAGACCAACTACAGACATACCCATTACCGCTCCACCAGAAAAAGCTACCGATAAAGCTTTATTCATACCACTTACTCTTGCGGCATTTGCAGTTCTAACGTTTGCCAAAGTAGCAACTCTCATTCCAAAGAATCCCGCCAATGCAGAAAATAATGCACCGACAAAAAATGCTATAGCTGTTTCATAACCCAATCCTATAAAAATAACCGCACCTAAAACAAGCGAAAAAATAGTTAGCGATTTATATTCTTCTTTTAAGAACGCCATAGAACCTTCTTGAATATAAGTGGCAATTTCCTTCATTCTGTCAGTTCCAGCATCCATCTTTTTAATCTTTGTATTTGTCAAGTAATACGCAAAAAGAAGGGCTAAAACTCCAACAATAGCTGCTATAATAGCAATATCCATTTAATTAATTCCTCCTTTTATTATTGAAGTGCTACTAAAATCAACGCTGATAATATAAATGTTACAGCTGAAATTTTAGTTGCTCTATCAAAAATCTTATCGTATCCTCTTCCTTTTTGCTTACCAAATAATTGCTCAGCACCGCCGCCAATTGAGCCTGATAAACCAGCACTTTTTCCTGATTGCATTAATACAGAAAAAATAAGTCCCAAACTTGAAATTACTAGAATAATTGTAAAAAATAAGTTCATAATCTAACCTCCTCACCGCAATTTAACAAAACAATTTTAACACATAGCAAGCATTAATTCAACAATAATCTTCAAAAGAAAAGCTTCGCATTAGTGCGAAGCTTACTAATTATTTCAAATTGTAAAATGCTTTCATCCCTGGATAGTAACTAGCTAAATCCAACATTTCTTCAATTCTAAGCAATTGATTATATTTTGCAACTCTATCGATACGAGCTGGAGCACCAGTTTTAATCTGTCCTGAATTTACAGCAACTGCTAAATCTGCAATTGTTGTATCATCAGTTTCACCAGAACGATGAGAAATTACTGTTGTATATCCCGCTCTTTTAGCCATTTCAATTGTATCTAATGTTTCTGTGATTGTTCCAATTTGATTTAACTTAATTAAAATTGAATTTGCTGCATTTTCTTCAATGCCTCTTGATAATCTCTCTGTATTTGTTACAAATAAATCATCACCAACTATTTGAATCTTATCACCAAGTTTTTCAACCATTAGTTTAAAGCCTTCCCAATCTTCTTCAGCTAAACCATCTTCTATAGAAATGATTGGATATTTACTTACTAATGCTGCATAATACTCCACCATCTCAGCAGAAGTCAGTTTTCTTCCTTCACTAGCTAGATTATATAATTTTTCTTTTTCATCATAGAACTCAGAAGCAGCAGGATCTAAAGTGATCATAACTTCTTCACCAGGTTTATAACCTGCTTTTTTAATAGCTTCAACAATAATTTGAACAGCTTCTTCGTTTGATTTCAAATCAGGAGCGAATCCACCTTCATCACCTACAGCAGTACTCATTCCTTTTGATTTTAATACACTTTTAAGATTATGATAGATTTCTGTTCCCATTTGTAAAGCTTCTCTAAAAGTTTTTGCTCCAACAGGCATTATCATATATTCTTGAATATCTACGTTATTATCAGCATGAGAACCACCATTTAAAATATTCATCATAGGCATTGGAAGCGTTTTTGCATTTACTCCACCAAGGTACTGATATAATGGTAAGCCAAGTGATAATGCAGCAGCTTTTGCCACTGCTATAGAAACTCCTAAAATTGCATTAGCTCCTAATTTTGCTTTATTTGGTGTTCCATCTAATTTAATCATTATTTGATCAATCATAACTTGATCTAGTGGATCCATACCCATTAGCTCAGGTGCAATAATTTCGTTTACATTATTGACAGCAGTTAATACACCTTTACCCATATACCTATTTTGATCTCCATCTCTAAGTTCTACTGCTTCAAAAGCTCCAGTTGAAGCACCAGAAGGTATTCCAGCTTTACCCATTGAACCATCATTTAAATAAACCTCTACTTCAATAGTTGGATTCCCTCTTGAATCTAAAATCTCTCTAGCATAAACAGCAATAATTGATGCCATTTTTATTCCTCCTCGTTTTTAATTAAATTTTTTCCTGTCATTTCAACAGGTACTTCAATATTCATCATATTTAATAGCGTTGGGGCTAAATCTGAAAGTCGACCAGTCTTCTCTAATGAAACATTTCCTTCTCCAACTACTATAAGCGGAACTGGATTAGTACTATGTGCAGTGAAAACTTCATGTGTTTTCTCATCAATCATCTTTTCAGCATTACCATGGTCAGCCGTTATTAAAGCCTTTCCTCCTTTAGAAAGAATTTTATCAATTACCCTCCCTAAATTTGTATCAACTGCTTCTACAGCTTTTGTGGCAGCTTCAATCACTCCTGTATGTCCTACCATATCTGCATTTGCATAGTTAAGAACAATTAAATCGTAATAATCCTTATCAATTGCCTCTAGTAATTTATCAGTAACTTCGTACGATGACATTTCTGGCTTTAAATCGTAAGTGGCAACTTTTGGTGAAGGAACCAAAATTCTATCTTCACCCTCATTTTCTTTTTCTACTCCACCATTAAAGAAAAAAGTGACATGAGCATATTTCTCAGTTTCAGCAATTCTCAATTGTTTCTTTCCTTGCTTTGACAAATATTCACCTAAGGTGTTTTCAATGCCTTGTGGTTTAAATGCTATATCTACATTTTTAAATCTTTCGTCATACTTTGTCATTGTCACATAGTAAAGATTTAGCAAATCTCTTTCAAAATCATTAAAATCTTTTTCTGTAAAGACATTGGTTAATTCTCTTGCACGGTCAGGTCTGAAGTTAAAGAAAATAATTGAATCGCTATCTTTAATAGAAGCAATAGGTTTTCCTTCATGAATAACCATACTAGGCAGAATGAATTCGTCGGTTATATCATTTGAATAACTCTCTTCCATTATCGCCATGGCTGATTCATTTTGTACACCTACACCGTTGACTAAGGCATCATACGCTTTTTCTACCCTGTCCCATCGATTATCTCTATCCATTGCATAATATCTACCTGAAATTGTAGCGATTTTTCCTACCCCGACTTCAGCCATATATTCTTCAATTTCCTTGATGTAATTTATCCCGCTATTTGGAGCAGTATCTCTACCATCCATAAAAGCATGTAAATATACTTTATCAACATTATTTCTCTTAGCTAAATCTATTAATCCTTTAATATGATCAATATGACTGTGGACACCACCATCTGATAATAATCCCAAAAGATGCAAGGCTGAATTGTTTTTCTTAACACTTTCTATAGCTCTTAAAAATGATTCGTTTTCAAAAAAATCTCCATCTTCAATCGCCTTGGTAATTCTAGTCAACTCCTGATAAACAATTCTTCCTGCCCCGATATTCAAATGACCAACTTCAGAGTTTCCCATCTGTCCATCAGGAAGTCCTACATCAATTCCACTAGCATTTATCTCCATATGCGGATATGAAATTTTAAATCTATCAAAGTTAGGTGTATTGGCAATATTTACTGCATTACCTTCACTTTTATTACTTATACCCCATCCATCTAATATGATAAGAGCTGTTAAATTCTTCATAGATACTCCTTTAAAAATTCACTAATTCAATAAATTGATCTGCCTTTAAGCTAGCTCCACCAACAAGTCCACCATCAATGTCATCTTGATTCATCAATTCTTCAACATTAGTCGGCTTAACACTTCCACCGTAAAGGATTCTAATTTCCTCAGAAATTTCATCGTCATAAAGATTCTGGATCTCACTTCTAATGAATGAAATCATCTCATCGGCATCTTCACTAGAAGCAGTTTTACCTGTCCCTATCGCCCAAATCGGCTCATATGCAATTACTATTTTATTCATCATTTTTGCAGATACATTCTCAAATGCTTTAATGATTTGTTTTTTCACTACATCTTTTTCGATATTATTTTCACGCTCTTCAAGTTTTTCACCAACGCACAATATCACGTCAATGTCATGCTCTAAAGCTTTTAATATTTTTTTATTAACAGTTTCATCAGTTTCATTAAAATATTCTCTTCTTTCGCTATGCCCAACAAGAGTATTCTTTACATTGATATCCTTTAACATCAACGGAGATATTTCTCCAGTATATGCTCCATTTTCTTCAAAGTGCATATTTTGAGCTCCGATAATAATATTTGTTCCATCAGTGTAATCTTTCATTGATTTCAACATTGTATATGGCACAAACAACATTACTTCTACATCTGTATCTTTAACATTCTCTTTTATGTCATCGATAAATTTAAAACCTTCTGAAATTGTCTTATGCATTTTCCAATTACCTGCAATTACTGGTTTTCTCAATATTTTCACCTCTATTTATTATTTAAAACTTCAATACCTGGCAGTACTTTGCCTTCTAAGAATTCTAGACTAGCTCCACCACCTGTTGAAATATGCGTCATTTGCTCGCTAAATCCTAGTTGCGTTACCGCCGCAGCACTATCGCCACCACCGATTATAGTAACAGCATTTATATTTGCTAAAGTTTTTGCCACTTCAAAAGTACCACTAGCATAATTTTCAAACTCAAAAACTCCCATCGGTCCATTCCAAAGTACAGTTTTCGCACCTAATAAAAGGCTTTCATAGAATCCTATAGTCATATCTCCAATATCAAGACCCATATATCCATCAGGAATATTTGCATCTGAAGTTATCAAAGGAGGAAGATCTTTAAACTCTTTCGACACTCTATGATCTATCGGCAACAAGAATTCAACTCCTAAATCCTTGGCCTTTTGAATCATTTCCTTGGCATAATCTACTTTGTCTTCCTCTATCAAGGAATTCCCAACACTATATCCTTGAGCCTTTAAAAAAGTATATGCCATACCTCCGCCTATGATTAGACCGTCAACTTTTCCTAATAAATTATCAATAACTTTGATTTTATCAGAAACCTTTGCTCCACCTAAAATTGCTATGAAAGGTTTTTGAGGACTTTCTATTGCTTCACCTAAAAACTTCAATTCTTTCTCTATTAAAAATCCACTGACAGCTGTTTCAAGAAACTCAGTTACACCAACTGTAGACGAATGCGCTCTATGTGCAGTTCCAAAGGCATCATTAACAAATACTTCCGCCAATGCCGCAAGCTCTTTTGAAAAAGTTTTTTCATTCTTTGTCTCTTCAGCTCTAAATCGTGTATTCTCGAGTAAAATAATCTGTCTAGATGTCATGTTCTCTACAAAATTTCTCACTTCATCATTAATTACTTCTGCAGCAGAAATAAATTCAACTTCTTGATTAAGATGTTCAGTCAATTTTTTTGCAACTGGTTCAAGAGATAAAGATTTGTTATACTCACCTTTCGGCTTTCCCATATGAGAACATAAAATTACCTTGGCATTGTTCTCAATTAAATACTTGATTGTAGGAAGAGCACCGACAATTCTTGTTTCATCAGTAATCTCACCATCTAATAACGGTACATTAAAATCACATCTAACTAATACATGTTTATTAGTCACATCTATATCTTTAACAGTTTTTTTATTAAACATAATCTTTCCTCCATACAGGATAAGCCCGAACTTATAATTAGCTCGGGCAAATAATTTTCTATAATCCTTTTTCCACTATATAACTAATTAAATCTACAATTCTTTCTGAATAACCCCATTCGTTGTCATACCATGTAATTACTTTCACCATGTTGTCTCCGATAACTAAAGTCGATAAGGCATCCACTATTGAAGATCTTGAATCACTTTTGAAATCAACAGATACTAAAGGCTCGTCAGAGTATCCTAAAATCCCTTGCATTTGGTTATCTGCAGCATCTTTTAATGCTTTATTTACAGACTCGACAGTAACAGCTTTATCAGTTCTAAATACAACATCAACCAATGAAACAGTTGGTGAAGGTACTCTTATTGCCATACCAGTAAATTTACCTTTTAATTCTGGAATTACAAGTGAAACAGCTTTAGCAGCTCCAGTTGTAGTCGGAATTATATTCAATGCCGCAGCTCTAGCTCTTCTAGGATCTTTATGTGCAGTATCCAATAATTTTTGATCACCAGTATAAGAATGAATAGTTGTCATTAAAGCATCAGTAATTCCAAATGTATCATTGATAACTTTTGCTACTGGTGCAAGACAGTTTGTCGTACATGAAGCATTAGAAATTATATTATGTTTTTCTGCATCATACATTTCTTCATTTACACCTAAAACGATAGTTACATCTTCATTTTTAGCTGGCGCAGATATTATTACTTTTTTAGCTCCTGCTTTAATANNTCGTATACTTCTTCGTTTACTCCTAAAACTATAGTTACATCTTCGCCTTTAGCCGGTGCAGATATTATTACTTTTTTAGCTCCCGCTTTAATATGAAGCTCAGCTTTTTCTCTTGCTGTAAAAAGACCAGTAGATTCAACAACTATATCTACACCTAATTCTTTCCAAGGTAAATCTTCAGGATTTCTTTCTTTAAATCCCTTTATTGTTTTACCATCGACGATTAAATCTCCACCCTTAGCTTCGATTTCTCCATCAAATTTACCAAATACAGAATCATACTTTAATAATTGTGCTGCATTTTCAATACCAAACAAATCATTAATTGCTACTATCTCAT
>LGVF01677747.1_pt1 | contig 12001 bp, 15 predicted proteins | sample 469901 | NCBI WGS metagenome assembly LGVF01 (sample SAMN03893561, study PRJNA290197) | marine sediment metagenome | material: sediment; isolation source: combined push core samples #3730, #5133, and #5579 collected at Hydrate Ridge | place: Pacific Ocean: Hydrate Ridge | reverse complement strand
AGATGCGCTTTTCTTTTTTAGAAAGTGAGAATAAAAGATGATCGATTTAAATAAATATATAAATGCAAATGTGGAAATCCAATTAGGTGAGGATCTATTGCATGTTAAAATTCCATCTGTATCAAATATGGGGAAGATTGCAGATCTTGAAAAAGGACTTGGTGATGATGCAACTATTAATTACGAAATCAAACAGAAAACAGCACAGTTATTGTTAAATGACAATTCAGAGGAAAAAGAGATCCCAATGTCTGTTATTGAACAGATCCCATTAAACGGCTTGCTTCAAGTTATTAAGGCTGTATTCAGTGCGAGAGTTGAGTTAGAAAAAGACCCAAACTCCGACTCCCAATCCCTGAAGGAGAAATAGGAGAAGCGATTGCTTTAAAACATTTCGAACGCGAGGATTGGGAGAGCAATTATTTATTGTCTACCTTTGAAGTGAAAAGGATCTCAAACTATACAGGATTAAATTTTAATGAAGTCTTAAATCTAAATTATGGGGCGTATTTACTATACCGAAAAGAAAGCTGGATTGATGTTATGAATCAATCTAAAAAAGGGAAAGAGTTATTAAAAAACCTTTGGCGGTATAAACAAACTGATGCAGATGAGCAAAAGATTAAAGAATTTACAGAAAGGGGGAAACTATGAGTTTAACAGGTGGTATTGCGTTAGCACCTTTAAAAGTAGAACTTAAAGCCAATATTGCTGGATTTAAGAGTGATATGAGTAAAGCTGCAGTAATAGGCTCAACTCAAGCTAATGCTATTAGTAAATCATTAGCCAAAACAGCAAAAGTCGGTGCAACATTATCTACCGTTGGCACTAATTTGACTAAGTTCGTTTCCTTACCTTTAGCAGCGGTAGCGTTTGCGTCAACAAAAATGGCTCTTGATTTTGGCAATGACTTTGCAAAAGTTACAACGTTATTAGATGATGGTGTTGTTAATTTTGAAGATTATAAAGATGCAGTCATCCAAGGTTCAACAGATAGTAAGATTGTCATTGATGACTACACGGATGCGGTTTATCAATCTATTTCAGCAGGTGTTGATCAAACAGAAGCAATCAAATTTACGACAGAAGCAATGGATTTGGCACGTGGTGGATTTACGACAGGTGCATTGGCTGTTGATATATTAACAACAGCAATTAATGGCTACAAGCTAAAAACAGAGGATGCAACTGAAATATCAGATATGCTTGTTGCTACTCAAAACGCTGGTAAAACAACGGTTGATGAATTAGCAAGTAGCATGGGTAAAGTTATTCCAATTGCTGCAAGTGTGAATTTTGGTATGGAAGAACTGTCAGCATCTTATGCTCAACTTACATTCAATGGGATTGCTACAGCAGAAGCTGGAACATATCTCAAATCAATGTTATCCGAATTAGGCAAAGCGGGGTCGATCACTGATAAAGCATTACGAGAATTATCAGGAAAAGGTTTTGCTGAGTTAAAAGCTGAGGGTGTACCAACAGCTGATGTTTTAAATATGTTGAGCCAGTATGCAGAAGAATCAGGAATTACTTTAAAAGATATGTTTGGATCAGTGGAAGCCGGCACAGCAGCATTAGTATTAGCATCAGAAGATGGTGAACAATATAATGAATTTTTAGCAAAAATAGAGGATTCAGCAGGATCTACTCAAGCAGCCGTTGATAAGCTAGATGCGGATCCACTCGAACAGCTTAAAGGTTCAATGAACGAACTGAAAAACGCTGGTATTGAAATGGGTGGAGCATTGGCACCAGTTGTTTCAGATTTAGCTGGAATAATAAGTGATCTTGCTCACGCGTTTACAGATCTTGATGAATCACAACAATCGGCGGTAATAAATACTGGGTTGTTTTTAATCGCATTAGGTCCAGTAATAAAAATTGCTGGTGGTGCGGTAACACTATTTACTAAATTAGCACCTCTGATTGGTGGGGTAAATGCTGGGTTGGCTAGTTTAGGTACAGCGTCAACGGTAGCCAGTGCAGGAACAGCTACATTAGCAACGGAAGTTGCGGCAACAGGTGTGGCGGCAACAACAGCAAGTGCAGGAGTCAGTGGTTTTGGTGGTGTTGTATCTGGTGTATTAGGTGGTAGTATAGCAACCGCCACTGTAGCAGTAGCGGCATTTAGTGCGGCAATTGGTGGGGTAGCAATTGCGGGTGTCGAAGCCTATAAACAGATCAATGCAGAGGTAGTGCCAGAAGTTGATATCTTTACAAGTAAAATGGATGAAGCTAATCAATCAATGGTGAAAAATACTGGAAATACGGTAACATCAATGCAAATGGCAGCAGGAACCTATAAAGAAACGGCGGTTGAAATATCCGAAGCGACAAAGGGTGCGGTGGGAGCTTATTTTGAATTAGATGAAGGTGCTTATAAAAGCATGATGTCTTTATATTTAAATGGGACAACCATTACCCAGGATATTGCAAATGATATGACATCCAAATATGCAGAAATGGGTCAAACGATTAATGCAAGTTTGGAAGCTGATTACAGTCAACGATTAACGATAATGCAGGGGTTCTTTGATCAACAGAGTACGTTGTCAGAAGCGGATCAAACGCAGATATTAGGTAATCTAAATACCAATTTTGAAGAACAAAAATTGGCGAATATATCCTATCAAGAACAGATCAATGCAATTTATCAATTAGCAGCAAATGAACACCGAAAAATTACTGAAGCAGAGCAACAAGAAATTAATACACTTCAAGGTGTTATGAAGATTAATGCCGTAAATACCTTATCCCAAACCGAAGCTGAAAGCGCGGTGATTTTAGGGCGCATCAAAGATCAAGATGGACGGATGACCGCTGAAATGGCAAGTGAGCATGTTAAAGCATTAGAAGATCAACGTGTAAAATCAGTGGATCAAGCCAATCAGGAATACGCTGAAAAAGTTGCAGTTATTGAACAAATGCGTGATGAATTGGGCGTGATATCAGCTGAACAAGCAGATACCATGATTGCTGATGCAGAACGACAAAAGACAGAAACGATTAATGCTGCTCAAGCGACAAAAGATGATGGGGTGGAAGTTTTAAAAGGTGCTTATGATGATCTTGAGAACACCGTAAATGTAAATACCGGTGAAATATTATCAAATTGGGAACGTGCTAAACAGGGTTGGAATGGTTGGAACATAACACCTAAAGAAGCAGTTGTAAAAGATAATACCGAGATATTTAGAGGTAATGTACAATGGGCAAAAGATTGGTGGAATACATTAGAGTTTGAAACCAAATATGCCGTAATTGAGACTGTAAACAGAATGACAGAAGTAAATGCTGGTATGGATTCAAGCATCAGAGATCCTGGAAACAGTTATGTCGGTCTTTCTTACGTACCTTATGATGGTTATATGATCCGAGCGCATAAAGGTGAAACCTTACTTGATGAAAATGAAGCGTCTGATTATCGTCAAGGAAATACAACAAAAGGCGATGATATTAACCAGGAGTTTAATTTTTATGGAAATGTAGATAGTCCTTACCAAGTTGCGAAAGCCGCTAAAAAAGGGATTGAAGATTTAAAATTTTTATCAGGAGGATAATATGAAGCCAGATCAAATTAATATTATTAATCAACGCAACAATGAAAAAATAACACTTGAATCATGTATTAATGGTCCTGAAGGTATCCTCCTTCAAAACTTTGATCCAGGAAAGATTCCTGTTCGTTTTAATGCAACAAAGGGTGTTAATCAAGTAGGAGACACCAAACAAAGCGTTGACTTTGAAGTAAGAACAGTGACCATAGAAGCGGCAATAATTGCACAAGAGGGGCAAATGATCATTGATTATTATAAATCGATTTTAGACCGATTGTGCAATCCACAGGATGATCTTTTAATCACAGTATTAGGGAATGAAAAGAGTCGAGAAATAATTGGATCAGCTGATGGGACGGTGGTTTATTCCGTGGATTATCGGACCAGTAATTCAAACATTTTATCATTTAAACTTTCTTTTGATTGTTTTAATCCTTATTTTAGAAATACAAAAGAAATGACAGTAAAAGTTGAAACTTGGGAAGGCGGGATTGAGTTTCCACTTGAATTTATACCCAGGTGGAATTGAATTTGCAACGAAAGGTCCCAATCAAGTAGAAATAAAGAATAATGGTGATATTGATGCGCCACTTGAAATATTTTTTACAGGACCCGCGACGAACCCCATAATTACTTTAAATAATGATAAATCAATCAAAATAAATAAAACAATCACAGGGGATTCAATTCTTTATATTCGTTGTGATTATGATGAAATAACAGTTGAGATTAATGAAGGTGGAATGATCGAGGATGGAAATAATTATATTGATATAGAGTCTGATTTTTTCACGTTAGATCAAGGGCAGAATGTTTTGAAATATGAAACAGAAACAGAAATACCACAAAGTGTAATACTGAAATATAAAGATCACTATTTTAGTGCTTAGGAAGGGGGCAATGATTTGAAATTTAACGGATATTATAACTCAATTGGTGGTGATCGAAAGTATCCTGCTGAACAAATGGCCTTGTTTATTGCATCTTTTGCGACAAATGGTGTCAATTCAAAGCAAGATTCTTTAAAGGTTATAAAAAAGAACAGTACTCAAATAACAATCAAAGCGGGTGCAGCAGTTATTGAAGGAAATCCTTATTTGAATACTGAGGATGAAACAATAACACTGGATGTGAGTACGAACGGCTATTACCGTGTCATGGTTAGAAAAAGCATATCAGATCGGATGAATGATGCTGTTTTAATTCGGGGATCTACGTTGCCAGGTGTTACAAGAGACGGATCAATTTATGATTTATCCTTAGCACAAATTAAAATTGAAAATGGTTCGTTTACAGTAAGTGATGAACGTGGGCTTAAATCGGTTTGTGGATATATGGGATTTGCGGGAAGAGATGATCTGCAAACAATGTGGGATCAGTTTTTATCAGAATGGGAAGCACAAAAAACTAATTGGAAAGCGTGGTTTGATCAACAACAAAGTGTGGGATGGCGACAGATCTATATCCAGGACACTGAGCCAATTGATCCAGTAGAGGGGTCACTATGGATCGGATAATTTTAAAAATATTAGATGAAGAGCTGAACTTTGTAGGAAGCATTAAAAAATATGCTTCTTTTTATTTTGTTTTAAATTTTAATAGAGCAAAAGAATTTCAACTCATTGCACCAATTAAATACGAAAAAATTTTAAAGGAAGATTATTATATTTATGTTTCACGCAAAAAAAGTTTTATTATTAATTATGTGAAATCAGAAGAAGATAAAGGCATTGTAACTGTTCGAGGAAAGCATGTTATGAATGAGTTGAAAAATTGGATAACGTTGCCTTTGACAGGTTTAGATTATGATGTGATTACCGGTGATGCCGAAACGGTTTTAAAACATTATATTAATAGCAATTGTGTTAATCCACAAGATACTGAACGAAAAGGAATGTTTTTTGAAATAGCTCCGAATTTAAATCGTGGATCACGGATTCATCGGGAAAGTAGTCATAAAAATTTATTAGAAGAAGTTGAAGAAATTGCAAAAAGTATCGATATAGGTTGGATTGTAGAGCTTGATTATGTTCGTAAAAAGCTTATATTTGATGTTTATGAAGGTGTTGATCGAGCCTATTCACAAGATATCAATAATAAAGTCATCATGTCTAAAAAGCGAAAAAATATTGAAAATGTGATTACAACACGTGATATTTCAGATTATAAAAATGTGAATTATGTTGCCGGACAAGGAGAGGGAGCCGAACGAAAAATTGCGATAGTAAGAGATCCAAATCAAACATTTATGAAACGTCGCGAGATGTTTACCGATGCCAGAGATATTGGTGATGATTCTGAAACGACATTAGAAGATCGAGGACTAGCAAAACTTGGGGAGGCAAGTTATATTTATCGATCGGAATCAACAATTGTTGATAAAAATTCAAAATATGAAGAGTCTTGGAATTTGGGGGATTTAGTAACGGTTCAAGATGGTTTAGGACAACTTGATTATCGCGTTAATGAAGTAAAAGAGGTTCATGAGCCGTTGAAAAAAGTAGATGTGGTTATTGGAAATATTGGGTTGAATGTATTAGAAAGATTAAACAAGAATACTCTTATTTATCCAGGGACCCAGTCTTTAAAATCAATTGATGGCGGTGGCTTTACCTAGGAGGTGACAGTTTGGACATACAAATAAAAAGAGGCACTAAAGAAGAACTTAACACTCATGGTCTTTTAAAAGAGGGTGAATTTGGTTTCTGTAAGGATACTAAAGAATTATTTATAGGAACAGGAACAGAAAATGAGCCGATTAATAATAATCAATTTGAACCGATTACCCATACTCAGAGCGTACCAGCGGATACTTGGACCATTATCCTACCAGCATCTTTTAATAAAAATCCGAATACCGTTATTTATGATTCTGCTGGAACAAGGGTTTTTTGTGAAGAAAGATATAACGAAGAAACAAGAACAGTGACATTGTTGTTTTCATCCCTATTTAGCGGCAAAGCAACAATCGATTAGAAAGGAGTGATTATATGGCCATACCTTATATAAATAGCATTGATCTAAATTTTAATGAAATGTTAAATATGCGAATTCAAAACTTAGCGACACCGCCCAGTAATGTTTTGGATGGCTTTGTTTATTTTAATACGACTATGAAAAAATTTATGGGTTATGCAAATGGCGATTGGGTAACGTTTGGACATACAGGGGAAGTTTTGACAACAACCTTATTGCAAAAGATAAACGGTATAAGTCCCAGTGCAACGAAGGTTGAAGATTCGACCGTAAATGGAAATATTAAAATTAATGGTACCGAAAATGTTGTCTATACGCATCCAGGGACCGGGACCAATCCACACAGTACGACAAAGGCAGATGTCGGGTTAGGGAGCGTTGAGAATAAGAGCGCAACCACAATATTAGCAGAATTAACGGCTGCACAAATAGCTGTAAGTTTAGGGTTTTCCCCTAGAAATACAAGAGTAGGTCTTGAGAGTGCAAAAGGAACGGCAACGGGAAGTAAAACTGTCTATATTGCTATAGATAGCAAGAAAATATATTTAGACAATGCGAATGAATCCTGGTTACAGATTGGTGGTCAAGAGACGCTTCCTTGGGGAAGTATTACAGGAAAACCGACTACCTACACGCCACCGATTGCAACACCATCAAATTTAGGTGGTGTAAAAGTCGGAGCTAATATGACAGTTGATGCAAACGGTGTATTAAATGCTAATGATAATCCCACGAGTTTTATCTTAAAAGAAGAATCATTTATTGCAACCGCTGGACAAACGATTTTTAACTTGTCCCAAGGGCAATACCGAATAGGACTTGGTACGATTGAAGTATTTATTAACGGTGCCAAAATAGCCAATTCAGGGTTTAATGAGACAAGCACGACGCGGATCACGTTGAGTACAGGGATGGAAGCAGGCGATCATGTGTTACTCAGATACATTGAGTTAATTAACATCACACCGTATCCGAGCCATCATCATGAGCATTTACCAGGAGGTGTTGATCNNGAAACAACGACCACACGAATTACATTAAGCATAGGGATGGAAGCAGGAGATCATGTTTTACTAAGATACATTGAGTTAATTAATGTAACACCATACCCTGTCCATCATTCAGAGCATTTACCAGGAGGTGTTGATCCAATTCCTTTGGTTACGACAACAGTACCAGGGCTTATGGATTCAGCGGACAAAGTAAAATTAAATAGTACTTATACCAGTGCCCAAGCAGATGCGGAAATTAGTGCAGCGGTTAACGGTTTGATTAACGGATCACCTGGCGCATTAGATACACTTAATGAACTAGCAGCTGCAATGGGTGATGATCCAAATTTTGCAGCAACGATTGCTAATACAATAGCTGGAAAAGTAGATAAGATTACAGGAAAAAACTTAAGTGCAAATGATTTTACAAACACTTTACTAGCTAAATTAAATGGCATTGCAACAGGTGCGAATAAATATAGCCATCCATCAAAAACAGTAATATCTTCAGGATTAAAAAAGATTGGTAGAGATTCGACTGGTCATGTTACGGATGGTGGAAATGTTACAAAAGCTGATATTACAGGATTAGGGATTCCTGGACAAGATACGGTTTACGCACATCCAATTAAACATCCAGCATCTATTATTACTCAAGATCAAAATAATCGTTTTGTATCAGATACCGAAAAAACAAAATGGAATGCTAAAACAAGAAAATATGTTCACTCAATCGGAAATGGATCTGCAACAAGCATTGTTGTTTCCCATAATCTTAATACAAGAGATATTTCCGTTACGCTTAGAGAGACGGCAAGCCCATATAGAGTGGTAATGACCGATATTGCGATGACAAACGTAAATTCAATTACATTAACCTTTGCTAAGCCACCAAGTTCAAATAAATATACAGTAATGGTGGTGGGATAAATGCAGTATTTAGGGCAAAAATTAAGCAATAAAGATAGCAAAGAATATGATGTTGATGGGCATATGCACACGAGAAATGAAGTGGGACTAGGGAACGTTGATAATACTACTGATGTATCGAAAAACGTTGCTTATGCTAGTAATGCGGGTAAATTAGATGGGATTGATAGCACTAATTTTGCTAGAGATAGAGGAAGAATAGCAACAAATTTAAATGCTTATGCAACGTCACCAAGTGGTTTTTATGGTTTAAGTGGTACGGCTGCAAATGGTCCTAGTGGTAATTCTTATGCAGCGATGATACAAGCTAGAAATTCAGACGTAGGACTTCAATTATTAGGTGGTTACAACAAAGATAATTTATGGTTTCGTGGGTGGTATAGCTCGGGGGGAGGTTATACGGCGTGGAGAAAAATCTGGCATGATGGGAATGATGGAAGTGGATCTGGATTAGATGCAGATAAGGTAGATGGAAAACATGCTTCTTCAACGGCTGGGGCTAAAAATACAGTAGTCGCTCGGGATGCCAGTGGGTATATTAAAAACACATGGTTTAACAGTAATAGAGGGAATGAGACTTCCGCAGCCGCATCATACCTATTTGATAAAGGTGATGGATTTATGCGTAAAAAGACTGTAGCTAATGTTAAAAGTGAATTAGGTGTACCCACGAAATTAAGCGACTTAGAAAATGACGTGGGATTTCAAACCCATGCAGCAAAAATAACAGTTTCAGCTACTGAGCCAATAAACCCAGTTGCTGGTGACGTATGGATAGGATAAAGGAGAAAAGAAATGGCAATAAAGAAAAAACCGTTTAAAAATTTTAATGGCACAAGTTGGGATGATATTTACTTTGAAACGAGTGAGGATCAAATAAAAAGCGGATGGGTTCAGAATTTATGGACAACTGGAGGATGTCGTAAATTACCAGGGGGTATGATTATTCAATGGGGATCGGTTGCAACCCCAACGATGGCAGCAGATTCAGGTAGTGGGGGTTATAAAAAAGCAGTTACATATCCAATCCTTTTTACTACCGCTCCAGTTGTTATAGTTGGATCAGATTTTGCAGGAGGGTTCCCAGAAGTTACATCGGGCATAAATTCAGCAGCGGGCGTAACGATTATATGTAATGTCAGTATTGCAAATGGCAATGTCTCATGGATTGCAATTGGATATTAGAAAGGATTATTAGATGCATTTTTTAAGGATTTTAGAGGATGGAAAATTTGGATTTGTAGTAGATGGTATTCACGAGATTTTAGAGACAGATATTGACATTACGGATGAAGATTATATCCGTTATTTTGAACTCGAAAACACACGTGTTGATTTAAAATTAAAAGAGACACTACCCCAAATGGGTGGATTATTTGATTACATTGATATTGTCACAATTATAGAAGATACAATAGAAAAACCTAAAACCGAAATTGAAGTTTTGCAAGAAGATTTATTGAACACGAAGCTGGCCATGGCTGAGATCGTAGAACAGCAACAAGCGGATAAGCTTAATGCACAATTAGCTATGGCCGAACTCATTGAAACAATCATGGCGGAAGGAGGTGGCACAGAATGATCGCATTATATACAGATTTAGTGGAACTACAACTAAGAGCATTAACCCTAGAAGATTCACAAGCTTGGGGATGTCCTTTAGTCCCAACTTTTTTAAGAGCAAGAGTACAAACCGAAGTGGCAAAGAGACAAGCAGCGTAAGGCTGTTTTTTTTATTGGGAAAAATTTAAAGGAGGCAAGATGATCGACATAAGTGGGGTAGGCACATTTGCAAGAGAACTTGCAGCAATTGGTGGTTTAGCGGTTGGTATATTTTGGGTTTGTTCACAGGCTATATTTGTTAAAAATAAATTAGACGAGCATGATAATTGTATAAAAGAGTCTAAAGAAGAACGGAAACTAACAATTGAACTACAACGAACGATTCTAGAAGTTGTTGCACGAAATAAAAACAACGGAAACGTTGAAGAAGCTATGGAAAAGATTGATAAGTTTTTGGATGAAAAAGCACATAAATAAAGGAGAAATAAAAAATGATTAATTGGAAATTAAGATTACAAAATCCTATCTTTTGGATAGGAATGGTTATTGGTATTGGTTCGATTATTTTAGGATATTTTGGTTTAACCGCTCCTGATTTAACATCTTGGGGTAAGGTTTTGGAAACGGTGATCATGGCGATTAACAATCCATACGTGGTTGGATCAATCGCTATTTATGTTTTGGGTTTATTTATAGATACAAGCACGTTAGGGTTTAAAGATTCAGTTACGAGTATCGCAAAAAACAATATAAAAGAGTCTACTGAATTAATAATAAAAGAACAAATAATTGCGGAAAATGAAGAAGCAGTCAATGCAGAAAGTGAAGGGAAATGATGACTGAAAAAGTAAACATAGTATATGCAGGGCATGTTCAAGATATTGGAGATATTCCCGAAGTTAAGAATGGTGCATTGATGGGAACTCGTGGAAAAAGCAAACGACTAGAAGCCCTTAGCATCAGAATTGAATCGGACCTAAATATCGGTGTTGAATATGAAGGACAAATTCAAAATATTGGTTGGGATGTTACAAAACGAGATGGGGAAAGAATAGGAACTGAAGGTCAGAAATTAAGACTTGAAGCTGTTCGAATTCGGTTAACTGGATCAGATGCTGATAAATATGATGTTTATTATGGGGTCCACGCTGAAAACTATGGAGACATGAACTGGGCGATGAATGGTGAACCAGCAGGGACTGAGGGTTTAGGTTTAAGAGTTGAAGGAATTAGAATAATAGTAGCTCCTAAAAATATGAAACTCATGGTTGATGATGTACGTAATTTCATTAAGGCGAAGCCAAAGGAAAGAGAAGTGATTACGCCAGTAGTTCCTTCAGGAAATCTATCAGGTAAAATTATTTGTCTTAATCCTGGTCATGGGGGATCAGATCCTGGGGCTGTTGGATTACTTAGAGAAACGGATCAAAATTTATGCGTTGTAATGTTATTAGGTCAATACTTACAAGAACGAGGAGCAACGGTTATTTATACGCGTACGACAGATGTTTATATTTCATTATATGATCGAGCAATGATTGCTAATAACGCCAATGCAGATATTTTTGTATCGGTGCATCATAACGGATCAAGTAATCCTAGATCAAACGGATCCGAAACAATTTGTTATCCAGGCAGTACACAAGGATTAAAATTAGCAACATTATTATTAAATGGTTTATGCAATCGTTTGGGAACGTATCGTCGTAGAATTATACAACGTGATGATTCTGATGTTACGGTTACAGATATGCCGGCAGCCATATCAGAGGCTACATTTTCATCAAATCCTGATGAATGTAGAGACTTTTCTAATGGTGGTGCTGAACGCGAAGCGTTGGGTCTTTTAGACGGAATTCTTGCATATTTTGCATAGTTTGTTTTATTGCCACCTTTCGGGGTGGCTTATTTTATTTTTTGGATAAAATACAATCAACCACACCATAGAGTGTATTTGATTATTAGAGGTACAATTTATTC
>LGVF01006652.1_pt1 | contig 12012 bp, 7 predicted proteins | sample 469901 | NCBI WGS metagenome assembly LGVF01 (sample SAMN03893561, study PRJNA290197) | marine sediment metagenome | material: sediment; isolation source: combined push core samples #3730, #5133, and #5579 collected at Hydrate Ridge | place: Pacific Ocean: Hydrate Ridge | reverse complement strand
TTCATGAATGAAGTCAATTATGGCAAGTGTAGAAACCTATCGGTCATTTGGGAGTTTAGAAAGATAAAGAGAACCGTGGAAAGGTGTGAGTGGTTAAATGGATATAAATAAAGAATTTAGTCTGAAAATGACATACATAGGTCAAGCTAACTTGCATGGAACTGGTGCAAGTGGTGGAGCACGCGTGAAAAATATGGTACGTCTTTTTAATATGGCCGGTATAAAATTGCATCTAATCACATATTCTTTTTATTCTGATAAGTTTAGTATCGAACATAAAGAGATGGATCAATCATTGGAGATAACCACAGTGCATACACCTGAGAACTTACCAAGATTTTTAAAGGCATTCGCAATCTTTCCAATCTTTTTTCATGCATGGAAATCTTGTAAGAATAGTGATATGATCTTTTCAGACATAACTGCTACACTATCTTCTGTACCCGCAACTATACATGGAAAGATATTCAATAAACCAATAATTTTAGATTATATTGATATGCAACTCATTGAAGTGATACCCGATGCTATCAACAAATATGTTGCAAAAAATGCTGATATGATATTTGCAATTAGTTATTATTTGATGGAACACACTAGACGGGAATATAATTGTAAGAATGTGATATACATACCAAATTGTATAGATACAAACCTTTTTAAAACGGACCGGAGAGCGAGGATAAAAGCAAGAGAAGAGTTCGGGATTAAAAAAAATGATGTCGTAATTGGGTATGCGGGATCTTTTGCATATTGGGAAGGTGTGCCGAATCTTGTTTACGCGTTCAAAAATCTGATAAAAAAATATCCAAAAACTAAATTAGCTATTATAGGAAAAGTACGCATGTCAAATACTGGTGATAATATCCCTAAACTTGTAGAAGATATGAAACTCAAGAATGATATTATCTTAATCCCGTCACAACCTCACGAAGAAGTCCCCAAGTTTTTGTCTGCATTTGACATTCTGTGCTGCCCAAAGATTGATTGTGACATAAATAGAGCGGCAAATCCTGTAAAAGTTCCTGAATATTTAGCTATGGGCTTGCCTACCGTTTGTTCTGCGATTGGTGGAATTGTTGATACGATAGAAGACGGAGTTGATGGTCTCCTTATCAAACCGGGTGATGTTAAGGAGTTAGAGGAGAAGTTGGAGTGGATTATACAAAATCCAGATCGTGCGAAAGAGATCGGTGAAAATGGGAGAAAGACCGCGATAGAGAAGTATAGTTATGAAGCGATTGAAGATACAATTAGGCAAGCGATAAGTGAAGTTATAGACCGGAATAAAGGAGATTAAAAGTGAAATTGGAAAAATGAGACGACAAGTTTTTATTTATGGGCACTATGGGTGGAAAAATACAGGCGACGATGCGATGGTATATGTTTTGCTGCGAGAACTTCACATTTTATATCCCACTGCTACATTTGCTATACTTTCGCAAACAGCAATAACTGTTCCACCAGAAACGAAAAATTTGGTTAAGTTTGTAAGACTTGCACCACAAATCGTTTTTCAAGAGATTATGCGTTCATCTATCTTTATATTGGGTGGAGGCACTCATTTTCATGATCATGGTATCAAAATAAAACAACTAAAGATGCTATATAAGAACTTTATTGTATTTATATTGGCTAAACTTTTTTGTGAAAGAATATATTTTTTGGGTATTGGTGTTGAACCTCTTTCAACAATTTTGGGTAGATTTTTAACAAAACAAATATGTCGATTAGCGGATTTTATAAGCGCAAGAGACGAATCATCTTACAAAATTTTAGAAGGAATGAGATTGAAAAATAAAATCACATTATCGTTTGATTTAGCTGCACTACTGCAACCTTTGTCGACCAGCGATAAATCTTTAGTTAAGAAAACTGATATGAAAATTCTTGGGATTTCTATTTTACCTTTTTTTGAGATATATTATAGTGACAAAGAGAAAGACATCTTGTTCGTTCATGAAATTGCTAAAGGGCTTAATCAGTGGCTTAAAAGAGATCGTAAAAATCTGATTTATTTATTCGTTTTTAAAGGTAAATCGATAGCTGATGATCTTTTTATTACTAAAACACTACAAAAACAATTGAATCCAGCTGAACGTGTAAAATTGATTCCGTACAATCCCAACCCAGTAGAGACAATGTCCAAGGTTGATCAATGCCACACTTTTATAGGAATGCGTTACCATTCGTGTCTATTTGCCTACCTTACTAACACTCCTTTGTTAGTCATCAATTACTTTAGAAAGTGTCAAGCGCTTGTCGAAGACGTAGGATTATCCAAAAACACAATTATATCTCTCGAAGAGATACTAAATGGGGAGTTTGAAAAATATCTAAAACACTTGCAGGAGCATTCGGATGATTTCATTGCATCGTTACCGATAGATACGGCTAAACAAATGGCAAAAAATGGTTTGGTGCTGGATGAAAAATTGGAGGGTTCCTATTGAAAATATTAAATGTAGTATTAAGTAACCATGTAGGTGGACCGCAAATTCGTGTATTATCTGTAGCAAAGGAATTAAGAAAGTATGGAATAGAAACGATCATGTTATCTCCAAGAGAAGAGGGGGATTTTGCACAAAGAGCAAGAAACGAGAATTTTAAAGCATATCAGGTTTCATTGTTTAGAATACAGCGTTCCATTTTGTTAAATCTTAAATTAGTATTTACATTTCCTCTAACAGTTTTCACAATTGCCAAAATTATTAATAGAGAAAATATTGATATTGTCCATGCTAATGGATTATTAAGTTTTCAAGCTCCGATAGCTGCATTGCTAACTAGAAAAAAGGTTGTGTGGCATTTAATTAGTTCACTTTATCCTAATATTCTTGTTTTATTCTTAGTGCCATTTATCAGGATAATAGCAGATCAAATTGTAGTCGTTGCAAAAACACTGGGTGAATATTACATGGGAAGTCAAAAAAAAATGATAGAAAATAATACTATAATTATTCACGAGTGTGTCGATGTTGGTAAATTTGATCCACTTGTTGTTTCAAAAAACGACCTTGATAAACTGAAAAAAGAGTTTAATATGAGTAAACATGAAAAAATAGTTGGATGCGTTGGTAATATCTATTCTGTCAAAGGATATGAATATTTTATTGAAAGTGCAAGTCTTATTAAAAAGAAAATTGATAATGTCAAGTTTTTAATTGTGGGGGATATATCTAATCCACAGAAAAATTATTATTACCAGAAATTAAAAAGTTTAGTAGTGTCATTGGAAATAGAACAGGACGTTATATTCGCTGGAAAAAGATGTGATATTCCACAACCGTTATCATTATTCGATGTATTTATTTTACCTTCTATAGCAGAAGGTACCCCATTAGTAATTTTAGAGGCGATGGCGATGGAAAAACCAGTCATTGCGACAGATGTGGGTGCAGTTTCAGAACAAGTAGATGATGGCAAGACCGGGATTATTGTTCCTCCAAAAAATTCTAAAGCAATGTCTGAAGCAGTGATTTACTTATTGGATCATCTTGAAAAAAGAGTTGAGATGGGCGAGAGAGGAAGAGAACGAGTCAAAGAGATGTTTTCACTTGAGAGATGTGTCAAAGAACATAGAAAGCTTTACGAGAATGTGTAATACAAAAAGAGGGAGCTATTATGAAGAAGTATATAAAAATAGAGGATTTGATTTTACAGAAAAATAGAATATCAGTTAGATTAGTCTGTTCAAAAAATATTCAGAAATATCTAATGTCAAATACTCTGTACATAGAATATGATGAGAACATTGACGAGGTACCTACCAGTATTTTGCAGATTCCTGCTGTTTCAGGCATAGTAACGCTTGCTTGGCTAACTGGTGCAGATGTTTATGTCAAAGAACTTGATGCAGAATATCTAAAATCCTTAGAGAGGATAAGGACGGTTATGAAAGACATGTATCCTGAGTTTCCTTTTTCGAAAATATATGTGGATAAGATTGTTTTGAACGAATTTAATAACGATGGTTATGGATTACTATTTTCCGGTGGGCTCGACTCAGTGACTTCATATATTAGACATAGAGATAAGAAACCAAGTTTAATTCATTGTCTTGTCAAGGAAAAGCAATTTAAGACGAATATAAACCATTTAATTAATTTTTCAAAGGAGGAAGATGTAACAATTAATGTTATTAAAACAAATGTTTATGATATTTTGCATGCGCTATTGATATACGCACAATTTGGTATAACTTGGTGGCCAAATATTGCACATGCGATTGTTTTAACGGGTTTAAGTGCCCCATTAATGCAAAAAAATGATGTAGGAACTCTTCTGATTGCTTCCTCGCATACACAGGAATTCAAATATCCCTGGGGGACGGATCCATCTATCGCCAACAATATTCAGTGGGCAGATGTGCAAGTTGTACACGATGGTTATGACCTAAGTAGGCAGCAAAAAATTAGGCAGCTTTTAAAAAATTGTATAGCAAGTCCAGATAGCGATACAGTTTTGAAGGTATTAGCAGTAGAATTCGCTTGCGAATCAAGTTCTGTTTGTGGTAAATGCACGAAATGTGTGAGCAGCAATGGATGTATAAAGTGTCTAAGAAATATCGTTGGGCTAGCTTTAGAGGGCATTGATCCCAATCTATGTGGTTTTAATTGTGACATGGAAACTTTTGATTTTACCAAACAGAGTTTTATCGAAGGCAATTATGGTAAAAGTAAAATCCTTATTCGAACCACAGCGAAGGTTCTTGGTAAAGCGGATGAACTATTTTTTTGGAGGGATATACAAAAGCATATACCGGAAATAATAGAGCATGATTTATATAATTCTAAAGAGTTTTTCTATTGGTTCAAGAATTTTGATATTACTGAATATAGAACTAAAAATAGGATATCTGAGCTACCATCCATACTTGCATATACAATAAGCTTTAGGTTATATCCTCTATATTGTAGTCTTCCATTGGATATTTTTAGAAGGTTAAGAAAGTTATATTTTTGAAACAAGTTCTATAATAATAGATAGGTGTATACTATATTTTGGATTATGAAATATAAAAATAACGATTTTTACATTCTAACCGCAGCAATCCTTATAATAGATTTAGTTATTCTTCTAAACATTCCAGTCTTGAGACAAATTTTTGGGTTCATTTTTCTCACTATTTTACCCGGACTATTAATTCTTAAGATACTCAAATTAAATAAAATAGATTTTTCAGAAAGGTTTATTCTAGCAGTGGGAGTTAGCATTTCTTTTCTGATGTTTTTTGGATTATTGCTAAATAATTTATCACGCTTTGTCGGTTATGAAACGCCATTATCAACAATCCCTCTTTTAATCTCTTTTAACCTTGCATTCGTCGTATTAGCTATTATTAACTACAAAATAAACAAAGAGTCAATTTTCTTTCTTTCTGATTGTGGGTTAACTGCACCAGAAAAGACATTTCTGATTATTCCAATTTTATTTCCAGCATTGAGTATTTTTGGGATATATGTCATGAATACAACAGATAGTAATATCATTCTGATGCTTCTACTGCTTTTAATTCCAATTTATGTTTCCTGTATCTGTTTTTTCAATCGCGAATTTACAAAAAGACTTTACCCAGTTGTTATATTTTTGATCAGTACATCCTTATTGCTTATGGTCGCGTTGAGGTCAAATCACGTTATTGGAGTAGATACACATCTGGAATATCATCACTTTCAAACTACACTGGATAATTTACATTGGAGTACATTTGAACATACTACGCTTGATGCATGTCTTGCCATTTCATTGCTTCCAACGATATATCACTCCATATTGAATGTAGATGCAGAATTTCTCTTTAAAATTCTCTATTCTTTATTATTTTCCATTTCTCCATTGGTAATATATGTGTTATCCAAAAAATATGTTGGAGAACTTTATGCGTTTCTTACATCTTTTTATTTCATGTCTCTGCATAATTTTTTATTAACACCACTCCATGCACGCACAAACATCGCAATATTATTCTTTGCACTCGCAATGATGGTACTCTTCAGCACCGACATCGATCCAGTGAAAAAAAGAATAATATTCATCGTGTTTATGGCATCGTGCATACTATCACATTATTCCACTACCTATATCTTCTTCTTTATCATGATTGGAACTTTCATGGGATTAGAAATGCTTTCTAAAAAATACATATTTAAAAAAGTTATAAGTTTAAAAATTATAATACTATTTTTTGTCTTGATTTTCTTCTGGTATTCACAAGTAACAGAAGCTGCGTTTAATTCTGGTGTGAAATTCGTTGAGGAGACAATTAGTACTTTAAATAAGTTCTTCGTGGAAGAAATGCGAAGCAGCACAACACAAGCGGCGTTCGGAAAAGATATCGGACAAAAAGGTACCCCGCATAAAATAGAGTTCATGTTTACATGGCTCACGTTTACGTTCACCGGAATTGGAATCATCACGTTAATAAGGAGATATAAAGAAATGTCATTTCCAGAACTTAATTTTAAGAAGGTAGATTTTATAAAGAAGAAATTCGAGGTAGGGTATTTCACAGTTGCACTCGTTTGTTCTGGGTCGTTGGTCGCTGTGGTTGCGCTTCCTTTTATTTCGACTGGGTATGGTATGGATAGGACACATCTTCTTGGAATCGTTACTTTATCTGTGTTTTTTACAATTGGGGGTGTAATTTTATCGAGGCATTTGAAGATGCAAGCTTATTTAATTATATTATTGGTCTTGATTCCTTATTTTCTTTGTACATCAGGTGTCATATACAATATATTTGGTTATCCGCGTGCAATCGTTTTAAATTCAGAAGGAGAACAGTATGATATGTACTACGTGCATGATCATGATAGTTATGGTGCTAATTGGCTATGGGATCATAATGAACAACACCAACGTGTATGTGCCGATTTTTTTACTGGTAGGAGGCTTATCAGTCAAAGTAAAATTACGCCCACTCTAATTGTGTATCATTGGCTCCCAGATCCTGTGAGATTTGAGGGGTATATCTATATCGGATTCAGCAATGTTGTGAATGGTAAATTGGTAAATCCTTATAGAGGTACATATAATATAGCAGATTACCACGACTTATTCCTCGAAAACAATGAGATTTACAACAGTGGATATTCAAAGATATACCGTATATACCGCTAAACTCATCCCTCCCTCCACACAGAAACAAGAACCGCCGCGGCACCAATTCCCATACCTACAGTATAGCCTATCGCAGCACCGATCAAACCAATTTTTATCATTAGCATGTAGCTTAATCCAATCGTAAGAATTGCTATGAATGCATTAAGATATATAATGGGTTTTACGTTAAGTTGGATATTTTTGATAGTCGTATATACTTTATTAATCGTGAATGGAATAACTGATAGTACCAGTATGCACAATACATAGAAACCATTTTCAGCATACTCTTTACCAAACAACAACAGAAGTTTAGTCCCAAAGATGAATATACCAAGTATCATAGGGATTATCAAAAGAAATGTGAATTTTATAGACTTAAGCACATTACTTCGGAATTTCTCTGGCGCATAAGAACCCTCCACAAATAACGAATTGCTTACAGCCACCGGAACTGCAATTAAGGTATTTGAAATTGCCAAAGCCATGAAAAAGTAAGCATTCATCTCTGGATTTAGGACATTGATGACTATCAATGGGAGTACCGAATTTGGAATGGCACCAAAGATTCCAGCGATATAATTACCGAATGAGATGTGAAACATGCCCTTAATCATACCCTTTTTTATTGTTGGTATTGGTAAATACGAGTAAACCATTCTCGGAGTGAGAACAAAGATGCCAAGAATCAGTGTTATGCAAGTTGCTATAGCCCATGACGAGAGAATACCCAATACACCGAAAGTTACCAAGCATATGATGAATATTAATTTTAATATTGAAAAAATTACATTTTGAATTAACGAATATTTTGCAGAGCGCAATGCAACATATACACTCCACTGAAGTCTGGTAAGTGTGGTTGTAAAGACGAGAACAATGAAAAACAAGAGAAATAGTATGCTTTCATAAATAAATGATAATGTCGGAGACAACGTATTGATACCTAAAATGAAGATTGCAGATATTAAAATCGAGAAAAGGATGGTTATCGTGAAACACGAATTAATCATACTTTGTTTATCTTTTTCATTCGATAAAAATCGAAGGATGCCAAAATTAAACCCGAGCAATGAAAACGCCACTAATAAATTCACAGCTGAGATCAGTGCGGTCGCGAGTCCGACGTCATGAGGTGTATAATACCGTGCTACGAGCACCCAGTAGACGAAGCCTAGTATGGAGACCATGATAGTGCTTACCATTAAGAAATACGAGTTCTTGAAGAGCGGATCGCGGAGGTGCACGTTCAGTTCAGTCAGATTCGTTGGTATCGCAATTCTCATCTAAGCAACCCAATCTCAACCACAAACCGATTCCCTTCTGGAAGCTCGTACCCCTTCACAGACGCGATCACAACAAGTATCAGCGGCAACCGAATCCCAAACGCCGTGAAATTCAATGCCAATCCGAGCAATAGTACAACTGCGATGCTCAACCCGAAACTGAGGGCAATCCGCTTGATTCCGTCCAGATCATCTTTTTTCGGAAATAGTGCCACAATCGATGAATATCCTAACAGGAATAGCACCAATAACAGTCCAAGCACCGTCTTCACCGACGTTTCATTCAGTTGTGGGATCAGAACGGTATGCATAGAAGTGTGAGGTGGGTCGCGAATGCAAGGTCTTTGGGAGATCTATCGAGTATGCTCTGTATCTTTTTTTCTTCTTGATTCATCGTTATCTTCATCAAGGTTAATGACATATATTGTTTTTGCTTACTATGAAGATACTTTAACCATTTCCACGCCCACGACGTCCCGAAGAGATATGTAAGTTCCTTTTAAAATTTATTGCCGTATTGAGAACTTATTTTATAAACCAATGTCTCGTTCGGATGCAATTCAGGAATTGCAATAAGTACTTCTTTCTCCTTTACATTCTGTGTAGATGTCGTGCTCATCACCAGTTCTTTGACTTCCACGGTAGTTCCATCAAAACCAATTTTCGATATGTCAATCGTCATCATGCCGCTTTCTACTGTGGAGTTGCGAGTGGCTACGGTATAGTATAATCCCCCGCTAAGATCACCATATCGCTCGAATTTTATATCGGGATTGTCGCATGTCGCATAAGGTATCGGTTCCCAACCAGCAGCAGATATTTTTTTAATTATCGGTATGTATTTTTTGAATAGATCACGATCCCGTTCATAAAGCGTAGCGTTATCCCAATACTTGCTATATGTACCAGTTCCTGCTTTTGATGAATAGTGAATAGATGGGAACATCCCGTAGAACATCTGATCATTTATATAAATCCACATTTCATCATTGGTGATTGATTTAGCTTCATATATCCATTGTAACATGTTACGGTTTGTCTTTTGATAACTCATTGTGCGTCGCAATAACGCATCATCATTACCCATCTGTAATTTCATGACTTCGCTGCCCGACACATCTATTAAGTGCCCGTAAAATGTATACCCGCACGGTGGCATGTTTGCATCGACGCGTTTGTTCATATCGGTCATGTTTGCATGCAATGGTGCAAGATAATCATATAGCGATAATACACCCAGTAACACAGGTTGCTTCGTATGATAACTGAAGACAAGTGGATAGTCCGTGTATTTCCAGTGTTCTCTTCTATAGTTCTCAATTTTTGCCCAAGAATTACAAGCACTAAGCGAGTCTATGCGAACCCCATTACAGGGATAGTCATTTGCATTGTATGCAGATTCAAAACCATGATTTTCAATAAGATTATTATTAGTACCACTTTTATATAATCCAATGTCATCAAACCAGAATGTGCCATAACTATTGTATACTCTACCATAAACACGTATGTATACTGCATCTACGGATGTTGTGAAGGTCATGGTTTTTTGTGTCCAGTCGGTTGTCCCACGATCGAAGGTTAAACGTCTTTGTGTTATCATGGTTTTATTAATATCATACGTTGGTATATATACGCAAGGGGCGGCGGTACCATCGCAGTTCAATGTTTTTCCCCATGCTGAGATATTATATTCTGTCGATGATGTAATAGGTATGTAATTGCACATTAAAGTTCCAGATATTTCATCAGACGTTCCTAATATCTCAACTTTGCTTGAGTAATTCCCGCTGTGTGCAGTGGTATTTATTGAGCAATTTGATCCGAGCGTCCAGTTATGTGCATAAAAACCGTTATCGTTTGACTGCAGATATTTTGTATAACTGACATCATACCTGTTCGGAGATGGGATGTCCGGGTCTGGATTAGTTGGATAATTCTGATACCATATACCCCACTTGTACCAAAAATATGAAGACGAGTCAATATGATAATGTCCCGTTTCATTGTATGGCGAACAGTTCAATGTTGCGTTTGCAATAAACTGTGCTGATACTACATTTTCAATCATCCATTTTCCATTAATAAAATTATTTTCTATTGCTTCAATTTTTTCATCATAACTTGGTTCTATAGAAACATCTTCATAACCCTTCCAAAATCCCCATGGTTCGGTGTATCGCATTGGATATATACTATGTTGATGGTCATAGACACACCTCGCAGGTGAGACATATCTAAAGTCATCGAATGCGAATCCAAAATCAGTCATCGTTGGAATATTGGATACATCACTTACTGTCCATAACCCTTCTATCTCATTCTTCCTCACAAAAAACTCCGGATACAGCTCATAATACTTCTTTGCCACAGCTCGGAACCCCCACTCTGGGTCATCCACCTTGTACATAATAAACGTAAAGTTGGCATGTCCTGCCCCAATCTTGTCAGTACAGTTTGCAAGCCCGAAATCGTACTCAATCGAATATCCTCCCGCACCAGTATCGTACCCAATCCGGTATATCCTTGGCACATCCATAGGAACAGCGAGACTCAAGCCCCACGCGTCCTCACCAATAAACGTAAACGGATATGTGTTCTGTGTCCGCACATCCCCGATCCTGTACACATTCTCATACTGCACCCCTGATTCAATCTCTCTACTATTCCTGATATAATCTCCCCACTGCCATCCGGTGGCATCCACAGGCAGAACGTATTGCACCTGAATTGCCCGGTCCACACCTCTATGATCCTGCACATCACCATGCACCTCGATAAACCGGTCTCTTGGTATGTAATCGAATCTGAATGTAATATCCGAACTTGTTACATACTGTGTGATGCTACCGTCACGGTTCTTCTCAACCGCACTCACAAGCGGGATCTTCCCGGTTCCACACGTTTTAAGACTCACATCATCTATCCAGAATGTGCCGTAACTCTCCCAGATGTTCGCATACACATAGAGTTTACTGACATCAGAACTCGTAGTGAAACTAGTTTTTTTCTCCTCCCAGTCAGAATCCCTATCAAAAATTAAACTGTGCTGTATTATCCATTCGCCACTACCGTCAAGTTCCACTACACGGACTGCAGGCGCATTATACCCATCGACACCACTGCTCTTACCCCACGCTGAAAAGGTGTACGTTGTATCCGGTTCTGCATCTATCAATTCCGATTTCGGAGAACTGCTTCGCATATCATCAGTCCCTGAAATCTCAATCTGCACCGACCCAGGACTGTCATGCCCTTCCACATCATCATAAACCACTGTTCCAACCCCACTAACCAGAGTCCAGTTTAACGGCATACTATCACTCACATTATCAAACCCGGCATTATCAATAAGATTTGTACTCTCAGTCGAAGAGATCTCCCTAAAAGAAAAAAAACCACTTATATCCAGCACAGGCATCTCAGTATCATCAATAGAAACACCTTTGACACTTCCATCTTCATCAAATGTCAGCTTCAAGCCGTCCTTACTTAAAATAGTCAACTCAGAAGGCTCAGGCGTGGGTGTAGATGTAGGATCAACAGTAGGTTCAATAGTAGGTTCAACAGTAGGTTCAACAGTAGGTTCAACAGTAGGTTCAACAGTAGGTTCAGCAGTAGG
>LGVF01234340.1_pt1 | contig 12023 bp, 9 predicted proteins | sample 469901 | NCBI WGS metagenome assembly LGVF01 (sample SAMN03893561, study PRJNA290197) | marine sediment metagenome | material: sediment; isolation source: combined push core samples #3730, #5133, and #5579 collected at Hydrate Ridge | place: Pacific Ocean: Hydrate Ridge | reverse complement strand
ACATTAGCGCAGATTGCTATGGGTATTGTAGCAATGACCAGGACAATACGCTTCCAAACGACCTTTTGACCAAAATAGGCAAAAAGGACCCCAAGAGTGAAAAGAGGCAGTATATAACGGAGACCGCTACAAGCCTCAACGACCTGAAGCTGCATGAATCCGATATCTATAAGATTACCTTCTCGAATAGCGCTAACCCCTAAGATATGCAGGAGCTTGACAGACCAGATCGACGAAAAGATTTGAAGTGGAAATGTCAGATTTCGATAGATAAAGCCCGGCAGGGGGAGCATCAGGAATAGAAATGCCAGGGGAAAACACAGAAGCTTTAATACCTGGAAACCATACAGGAACCAGGTAACTCCAACTACGAATATCAACATGGAGACACGGGTTGTAAATAACTCTGCACCAAGCTCGCCAACCAGAAAAACGGCAATAGCAAAAACCAGGACGGGCAGGGCTCGCCAGTCCGGTCGCACTTCTGCGGCTTTGAGCTGGGATCGCCTCTGCCAAACAAGATAAGCAGCTATAGGTATTATCAACAGCCCATGAGAATAATCTTCATTGCTGAGCCATTGTTTCACCATTTCCTGAACAATGCCCCAGTACGAAAATACCAAACAACCCAGCACTAAAACTAACGGCAACCACCATGCCTGAATATTGACTTTTTTCTCCATCATAATCACTCACAAACTCTTAGTGACTCTTCACCGCAGAGCCACAAAGATCGCTGAGATTTGCTCCTTCTCCTTTGACTTAACAGGTGAAGATTTTTGGCAAGTTCTCGGTTCGGGTATTCAGACTGCTTCCCCCTTTTGCAAAGGGGGATTGAGAGGGATTTTTTCAATTCAGCCCGGATTTATTGGGAAATTTGGATTTTCGTGGTGAACATTTTGAGAATATTGTTCATCGTCTGCACCGGCGTATGACCGAAACGACCCTTTCCATATCCTCTTCAGTCATTGCAGTTCCTGATGGCAAGCAGAGCCCCCTCCTGAAAAGGTCCTCACTCACCTCCCCACCAACAAATCGCGCTTTGTAAGTGTTTTTTACGCTATGCTCTATGCGCTTTGCTCTCTGCGTCTGAAAGACAGGTTGCACATGCATGGGCTTCCATACGGGTCGCGACTCGATATTTTTGCCTTCCAGGGAGAGCCTTACTTCTTCCCGGTTCGCCCCAAATTTTTCCGGGGTGATCAAAATCACGGTCAGCCAGCGGTTGCACTGGCCATATGGCGCTTCGGGCATGAACTTGATGCCGGGGAGATTCTCTAACTCCTTTTGATAATAATCAAAAATTTCACGTTTTCTATCAACACGATCGTCCAGTGCTCTGAGTTGCCCCCGGCCAATGGCTGCCAGAACATTGCTCATGCGGTAGTTGTAACCAATCCGGGAATGCTCGTAGTGTGGTGCCGGATCGCGTGCCTGTTGAGAAAGAAATTTCGCTTTCTCAATTAATGCCTCATCATCCGACGCCAACATACCACCGCCTGATGTGGTGATGATCTTATTCCCATTAAATGAAAAAACCGCCGCTTTCGCTCCTTTCCCAGCATGCCTCTGTTTACTGCTTACTCCCTCCTGCCTACTGTCTCCAGACCTCTGCCCTCTGTCTTCTACCTCCTGCTTACTGTTTACTCCCTCCTGCTTACTACCTTCTGCCGTCTGCTTACTGCCTACTGCCTTCTCCCTACTACCATAGGTCGCTCCCAGTGCCTCCGCCGCATCCGCCACAACCGGCACATCGTAATGCTCGCAGATATCCAGAATCCGACCGTAATCCACGCATTGGCCGTAAAGGTCCGTCGGTACCACTGCCTTCGGTAGTTTGCCCCGCTTCTTGCAGGCATCCAGTTCCTCTTCCAGCAGATCGGGATCCATGTCCCACGTGGCTTTATCCGCATCGATGAAAACAGGAATTGCCCCCTGAAATGTGATCGGGGTTACGCTGCCAATAAAGGTGAGTGTTGAGGCAAACACTTCGTCCCCTGGCCTTACTCCTAAAATGTCGAGGGCCATATGAATGGCTGCGGTGCCGCTTGATAAGGCAACGGCATGGGAGATGCCGACTTTTTCAGTGAATTCCCGCTCGAAAGCGTCCACCATAGGCCCAAGGGGTGCAATGTAATTACTTTTAAACGCCATGCGGATAAACGCTTCTTCCTCACCACCCATGTGGGGAGGGGACAGATAAATGCGTTTCTTGTTTTTAGTAGTCACTGTATGAATCGCCAAATTAGTTCCTGCTTACTTCTTAGTGATTAGTGATATGCCCATATGTGGAGGGGAGAGGAAAATCCGCTTTTTGTTTATATTATTCAAAATAACCGGAAATGGTTAGTGGTTTGAAATGAAATTGGATTTTATTAGTAAGACAATTCTGTCATGCATATCATGTCTTCTCGGGCAACGGAAAAGGTGAACGGTGAACAGCTAAGTAACTGCCTAAGTGTTCCTTTTGATAATTCTTGCAGGCAATCCTACGGCAGTTACATTATCCGGTATGTCTTGCGTAACCACTGCTCCGGCACCGATTGTCACATTATCTCCGACAATTTTTTGATTGATAATTTTTGCCCCGGTCCCCCAAAAATTGGATTCACCGATCTTAACTTCTCCTGAAATATTGCAGGTGGGCATAAATGAAGAGTAATCACCGATTTCGGTTTCATGTCCCACAGTGCAGGCGAGATTTAATATGACATGCCTTCCTATTGAGATGTTAGTGGTGATAATTGTCCCTGCACAGATAATTGTTCCATTACCGATGGTAAGATATTTCCTGTTTCCAGTTATAACAGACGAATGGATTAGAATAGGGTAGGAGATATTTTTGTTCCGGATATTATTTAGGACAGACTTTTTTGTTTCAGGTATTCCAAGGGCTAAAACCACGAAAAGCCCTGATTCCCACTGGTTCAGTTTTTTGATTCCCCCAAGTAGAGGATACCCATTAATAACCTTTCCCTCAGACTCCCCGTCATCAAAAAAACCTATGAGTTCCCACTCAGGGGAAACCTCATTGATCTGCTCAATGAGCATGGCAACTTCTAAACCAAATCCGCCGGCACCATAAATTGCAATCTCTTTCATTTCAACTCGCGAACCAAAATAAAAGCCTCTGCTGCATTCATGCCTGCGCAGGCCCCCCGCCATCTTGCCAATGCCTGTACAGCCTCAATTGAACGGCAATTCGGGAACTCCATGGTTTGGCTTTCGTAGCAAGCCAATGCTTGACATTTTATATCAAGGAATTCCGAGATATCGATAAAAGCATTCGGCTGGAAGGCATGCTCAATATACGGCGGATTCCAATGGGTTTCTGAAGGGGTTTCATACATGTATATCTTTACAATTTCCTTAGCGGTTTTGCTCACCGGGCGTGAGGCCACAGAACATGCGTAGGCCAATACCCGATGGTCTTTGTGAAGATCGTAAAGAAACGGCATATAGAGTATATCAGGTTTGACCTCTTCGATTGTTTCAAGCACAGTTTTATTCACTTCATGCATAGCCATATCCTGAACGAGCACGGCCGGCAATTCTTGAAATATAGTCTCGCTCACACCCAAAATGGCATGAGCTTTCAGCGCTTCAGTTCGAACCCTCTCCCAAGCCGAACGAGGCCATAGTGGGTGGTTGCCCGGCCCATGACCTGTCATCAAAGCGACCACCACTTCCTCGCCCATAGCAGCATGCTTCGCAATAGTGCCTCCAGGCCCCAACGTTTCATCATCCGCGTGAGGTGCTATTATCAAAATTTTCACTATGGATCTCCTTAAAAAATATCAACGTCGCTCATGGATACGTGCCAGCACCGAAAATTTTCAAGCCTCTCAACTTGTTGGGTGCTCAATAATGGAAATACACCAAAATAAATAACAGGTTCTCCAGCCCTATAACCACGCTTTTCCAGTAGCTTGTGACGGAACCTTTCGTATATATTCTGCCACACATACACTGACAATCCGCGCTCATTGGCGATATTCTCAATTTTTTCAAATATATCTGCTCCATGTGGGTCGTCCGGTAGTGATAGCCAATCCACAACCATAATCCTTTTTGGAGTCTCGGCAGGATAATACTTCCAAATGATTGCAGACTGCAACCTTCCGCCGGACCGATCCTCAAGAAGGTTGTACATCACATCAGGGCGCATTCCATACCTCCAGCGCAAGTATTCGCCTGTCCGAAGCAGGCTGAAATCAGATTCGCTGAGCGTTTCCCGGGCCAGATCGATGTAATCATCACTGAATTCCATGGGGATTAGCTTAGAAGGATATTCATTGCGTATCTGCTTCCTACCTTGAGAATCTCTTACCAGCGCAGGAATTTGATATATATCCAAGTAATCGCTGCGTAGAATCTGGATAAAATGATTGTTTGTGTTCGGGTAACTCAATACCAACTCCCCGCCGCGCTTAGTCAGTGCGCTATGCGCCCAGGTCAGTAACCGCGAGTAGATGCCCGTACCCTGTACTGCCGGATCTGACATTGAAGTTTGCTTGATAAATAGGATGCCGTCATGGTCCCCGAGCCGGGCCTGCCGTGCCGTATACCCGACATGGACGACAATGCGCCCGTCCAGTTCTGCCACAACACTGCTCGCCGGAAAAACAGGAGTATCGAGGAATTGCCAATGGTAATAAGCTTCGCTCATAACACGGCCTCCATAAGCTTTGTTGAATAACGCCAAGATCGCCCCAATATCAGAGTGTGCTACAAATCTAAATTCAAGCTCGTTCATGTGTGCGTGTTTCCTCTATCTTAGCGCGGCCCTCGAATGCTGAAGACGTGGACAACCCTCCTCGATTAAGAACAAGACGCCGCAACATCGCCCCTACGGTAAGGGAAATAATGCGCAGATCGAAAAGTAGGCTACGCCGTTTTACATAATATGCGTCCTGCTCAAGTTTTTCCTCCCATGTTTTTCCATCACCTCGATACTGAACCTGGCACCAGCCGGTTAAGCCGGGTTTGACGTTCAGCCGCGTCGCCTGAAGTTCATCGTAAAGCGTATTATAGTGGATGGGCAGCGGGCGCGGTCCCACTAAGCTCATTTGGCCTTTCAGCACATTGATCAGTTGCGGCAGTTCATCTATGCTGAATTTTCGTATAATTCGGCCGATCCGGGTGATACGTTGGTCATCCGGTAGCAATTCGCCGTGTGCGTTACGGGCGTTAGTCATAGTACGGAACTTCAGCATCATGAATGGTCGCCCGCCACGGCCGGCTCGTTCCGCCTTGAATAGAAAAGGACAGCCCATAGAGAACCAGACGAGCAGGGCCGTCAACACCAGAATCGGCATCAGACAAAATAGCATCACACCGGACACAAGGACTTCCATTATCCGTTTGACGATTTTGTAACCCAGTTTGGATCCAGACATAATTTTCACTACCGTGTGAATTGCTACCCCATCCTCTGGTTTTCCTTCCTCAAAGACGGAGGAAAGGTTCGTTCACCGCTCGTGATGGTAGATTCCAGAGTGTTCAGCAATTGACGTGCAAGCTTATCCCGGTTGAAACGGGTGTCCGCCAGTTCAGCCGATGAAATTTCCGCCCTCCTCAGTGTTTCTTCATTGATGACAAATTCGTGAATTTGACGGGAGGCGGATACCGCATCGCGCGGTGGAATGACCAGACCGGCACCACTTTCTTGAAGGATATCAGCTATCCATCCACCGTGGTTGATCACCAACGGCTTGCCCGCCGCGAATGTATCAAAAACTTTATTTGCGCAGTTGTGTTTCTTGTGGGGCATGTCGATGACCAACGAGGTAGCAACTGTACTCGCAGAAAGCAACGCTGGCACCTCCCGCTTTGGAACTTGTGGCACCATCCACAGGTTTTGCCTAAGCACCCCTAATTCAACGGCCCGGTTGCGGACGAGTTCTTTTTCACGCCCGTCACCGACAATCAAAAAACGCACCGTGGGATTCACATTCAGCATTTCTTTGGCAATTTCAACCAGATAGTCCACTCCGTTTATCAGACCCAGGGTTCCGATATAGCTTACCAATGGACCTCCAGAAAGGTGCGGATACTCTTTTAGAAACTCCAGCCCAGTTTTGGGCGGAACGCGAAAAATATCAATATCGCTGCTATTAGGAATAACAGTTACCCGCTCTTCCGGGTAGCCGGTAGCAATGACACCCTCTTTCATTCCCTCCGACAATGCTACCACATGAACCGAGCCGAAATAGGCTTTCCTCTCCAGCAAGCGGGCCGCCGAGATGCTCAACGGGTTTTTCAGAGCACCGACAGCGATCGGCCCTTCCGGCCATAAATCCCGAACTTCGAATACCATAGGAATACGGTTCTTTCGGGAAGCGTAGAGGGCTGGAATTGCGATCGTCAACGGCGTACTGGTGGCAAAAACCACTTCACCACCAAGGCTTGCCGCTTTGCGCATGGATTTCCAGGCAAAACTGAAAAAAGCTCTAATTCGCCTCTGGAATGACATTTTGTTCGAATACGGGTTGATTAGCCAGTGAACGTTCATACCGGCTTCCTGGGTCTCATACCAGCCGCTTTTCGTAGGTACTTGTTGACGGCCTTGTCGCGATGTAACGATGTGCACTTCATGACCCTCCGCTGCAATTCGCCGTCCCATTTCATAAGAACGTGTACCACCTGGCATGTCGGGAGTGTTAAAATACTGGTGAAGATAGATAATTTTCATCCGGGGTTTCGTATAATACAAAATTAGGTGCGCAGCAACTGTATGCAGCTTGTAAAGCTATAGATGCTTCGGTGCTTTCTGAGGTACTGTGCAGGTGTTGTTTCGGGCGGGTACTGCTCGCGGGCTAGGAGTTAGTGCGATGATCGCAATGATGAAAAATCGTCGACTGTCATACAGATCGCCACTGATCTGAATGTAAAAGAACATGGCAATGGCGGCGCTGATAGAAGCGGCTTCAAGCCATTCTCGGTTGCGCAATATGGAACGGGCAAATATTATTAGTAACCACAGAAACAAGATGAGTCCGATAAGTCCTCCTTCGGCGAAAACCTCAAGAAAAATATTATGCTCATAAACCCACCCCGTTATAGCTTGGAACGACCCCAGTCCGGCACCAATGCACCAATGATCCATTCCGATTTTCAATGCGGCCAAGAAAACATCGTCGCGAGACGAATAATACCTCTTGGCCAGCAACAGATCCATGAATCGATACCGGAAAGTCTCCATGGCATGATCCCATAACGGCGTATAAGAGAACAGAATGGCCGCCAGCGCGAGACCGAGGAGAAAAAACGGCATACCCCTTCGCGTCTGCCGATTGATGATGAGATAGCAAAACAGCGCGAAAATCGTCGAAATAAACGATCCTCTCGATCCGGACAGGAGCACCATTAGAAAGAAAAAAAAGGCAGCTAGTACGGCAGATTTTCGCACTATCAAAGACTTTGCGTTAATGAAATGAAGGGTACCAAAGATGCCAAGCGTCATCATAGCGCCGAACGCGTTTGATCCACCCCCCAAAGCGGCCATCCGGCCCAGTTTGGCATGTCTAATCCCCAGAACTCCCTCCGCAGCCAGAATTGCAACCAGAAAAACCAGGCTTCCCCAGAAAAATAAATGAACATAGGGTGCGGGGAGTTCTTTGACGATTCGGGATAAAATGACTGCAACGACCAACAGAATGCCGAGATCAAAGGCTTTCCACGCCGCAGCAGAAGTGTCGGGTGACCACAGCCCCGAAAAGATCATGTAACCGAGAAAAACCGAAATGATAAGGATGTAGCGATGATTGTCCCGCGAAAGCCCAGACGTTTCCCAAAGGCTGTTTAAAATAGGACACTTCCAAGGTTTCAAAAAACTCATCATGATTAGCGCGAAAAAAATCCACAGTCGGGGTTGAAGTAAAACCGATGAGCTGGAGAACACTCCGCTATCCAGAATCCGCATTGGCGACCAAGTACCGACCAGTAGAAACAACGCTACCAGGGTGACCATCGTTCTATTCAATAAGATGGTTGGATTAAAATACACGCAACGCCCCTTAAAAGAGTTCTGATCTGTTCAGTACGGATTCCTTCATTAATCATTCCGCCGGTTTGATAACCGTTGCCCGCTATCATTCTTTCACCAGAGGGCGTCGTTTCCAATACATTGCATATGCCATAACCGCCGTTGCTCCAATTGCGTGAACAGAGGCCCCAATTCCAACGGCCCACGCACTGCCTAGTAGTCCATATTTCGGCACCAGGATAATACAAGCAATCGTTGTCGCTGAGACGACCAAGGTCAAGAGAATCATAACCAATCGAAAATATCGTATGACAACCAGCCCGCATTCAAGAAACATGGCAATGTAGTGCATCATCGAGGCCGCCATCAACCAGGTAAAAACTCCGGCCCAATCCGCGTATTCCGGGCTGTAAATAATTTGTAAAATCTCTTTGCCTGCAATCGCCGATACCATCACTCCCGCCAAGCCGATAACGCCGCCTACCATCACCAGCTTTACCAGAAAAGGGGCAAATCCGCGATGGCTGGGATTGGCATATGCGCAGGCCAGTCGTGGTGATGCTGAAAAGGTGAGTGCCCGCACCACCGTGGTACCGGCAACCTGAATATAGGCCAGCGCCGCGAAAATACCGAGCTCATGTTCTCCCAATTGATGCGCGATAAACAGACGCGGAACGTTGCCGTTCAATGAAAGAAGCAGGGAGCCTAATCCCATGGGTAATGTAATCCATGCCAACCGCCGCAGTTTTTTAATGTTCCAGTGCGGCAAGAGCGACAATCCTGTAGGTTCGTCTGACTGCTTTAATACCATTTCCGCACGATGGATTTCATACCAGAAAAGAACTAGCGCCCAAGCCAGCACAACACCCAGTGTTCCCCAAGCCAGTCCGCCAAAGTATACGCCGACGGTCAACGCGATGACGGACAGAGGTCCTTTGATGCACTTGGCTATCGCAACCAAATCCATTCTTTCATAGCGCTGGAAAAGGCCGTGGAAAACATCGCTGTTCGACTCAATCACTTTTGCCAATCCGATGATAAAAATGACCGCCATCGCTTCGTGCTCATAGTTGCCGACCATACCAATGCCGACAATGACAGCCATGGCCACAAAGCACATAATCAGGCGTAGTGATAGATAATCATGGAACCTATATTGTCCCTGTGCATCCGTTGCCTGAACGGCACGCAATTCAAGGTTAAAAAACATGATTACGGGTCCAGTTACCGCTAGGGCCAAGGCAAACTGGCCGACCATCTTAGGCGTGCCCATTTTTGCAAGTGCCACCAACATCCCCCACTGACAGCCAGCGTAGACAAAATTTCCGATGAGCGTCCAGGAAATGTTATTCAGCAAGGTAGATCTATTCGAAATGAGCTTTGGGAATGATAGTTTTATGTCAGGGAGGATAATCAAAGTAACGTAGTGATAATGCAGCAGTTCAGACAATTGGCAAACGATTAAGCGTAGAACACCAAGCTTCTATTCGATGAACTTAAAAAATCTCTCTGTTATTATGGCTCTCCACCCCATCGACAGTGTAAATACAATCATTGACCGTGTTCTCATAAACTTTAAAAGCAGGGCTATAGGCGTTCTCGATGCGAATACAACCGCCATATAATTTATTCTGATAGATCAGTATGTTTTCCTCGTGTATGTCTGATTTTCTACCAAAATTTCGCCAGTATACGATCCCCTGGCATCGGTCACTTTCATTCGTCGTCAAAACAATAATATTTCCTTTGATATCTACATTTTTTAAATACGCCGGTGGGCAGGAAGCATTTACAACATTCGAATTCGTATTGCATTGATTAGTACCTTCGTATGTATACGCCATGATCCCTGAATCATTAAACGTGTTATTTTGAATAGTAATATCTTCGCCGTTTCTGATCTTAACCGACCCTCCTGAAGCAGTGGGACTCCATCCAGAAATTGAGTTGCCAATGATTACGATACCAGCTACCCCCCAGACATAGATACCGTGGTCTTCAGCGTAATTGACTTCAATCGATTTGTTTTTGAGTACCGAGTATCCGTTGATTCTCTCAATCTTGTTGTTTTTTATAATGATATTCTTATTCCTTGAGTTTATTGGATATTGACCTTTCTTATCTTTAAAAGAACCAAAAACATTAATGGCCGTTTTAAAGTAACCCCAGAATTCGGAATTTTGAATGGTCACATAATGATCTTTATAAAGCCTGACACCCCAATTGCTATTATTTATAAAATTTCTTTTAAATTTACAGTTTTCGATTAGAACATTTTCTAAATGGCTCAGTTGAATGTAGTAAGTTTTGTTACCAATATTTGTAGTGTCTTCAAAGACACAGTTTTTGAAAACAACATTATTAATTGTAAATTTCTTAGTGGCAACTAGCTCAAACCCGATATCAATAAAGTCTATGGAATCAAAAGTGAGATGAACCAGATTGTTCGAGTTGCCCGAAACAAACTTGATTAAAAGCTGTGATGAAAGACTGCTTTTTATTGTGGCATCTGCTCCTATCATTGTGATGTTGGATTTCAATCTTAGGGTGTTGATGAGGTACACTCCTTTGGGAAGGAAAATGGATTGACCGGAGCGAGAGGTAAGTATAGCTTCCTGTAGGGCCACATAGTCCCATTCATCCCCCTCAACATATTTTCCTTTCCAAAAATGGCTGTAAGTTGACAGGTCTTTTTGAGTTACATAATGCGACTGCCCATCCCCAATAGCCCCCAGCGCCTTTATGTTGAGGTAATCATCGGCATGTGTAAATTTACTCTTTGGTTCATTTACGGTATATTTAAAACCTTTTGTATTTTGAGAATTACTAACTGGGTTGTTTGCTGTTGCCGTATCTATATTGGACTGTCCTACGATGTATTCGTCTATCGAAACTTCGCGTGTATCGTCATTAGCTATTGTATTGATCTTACCATTTCTGTATGTCTTTGTAACGGTAGGAATGTATTCATTACTGAGTTTGTAGTCATGCCACGAGAACAGAGCTTGATTCCTGACATAACTATCATGGAAACTCAGGTCGAAAAACAAAATCAAAAATATTGCTAAAAAAAGTTTAAAATACATGACCCAATAAGAATTAAGAGTTTTGCACAACCCCTCTAAATTTCCTAAAATAGAAAATATAGTCTAAAGCAGTTACCTTTCATTTCCAAGTTATCTTCCAAATAAAATAATCGTAGATGTGTTTAACATTTAACCCTTATACGGTTATTCTTCCCTACCTCAGACAAAATGCTTGGCTCTAATGTAATAAGATACGAATTCCACCTCCGTAAGATCATTCCTACCTTATCCAGTTAAATTTATTCATATTTATCGGGAAAGGCGCGGCAGGGCAGGCGCGCCAGGTTGAGGCACAGCTCGAACAGACTACCCCAAAAATCGACCATTTCACTAAAGACCTTTCGCCTCTCTACCGATGAATGCAGCCAGTTCGTGCCATTCCTTTGAGGCCCTGGTACACCGTATGGTTGAACATCAACCTTGGATGTAAGTAGTAAGATTCGCAACAAAAAGTAGGATCGGGGAAGATGGTAGGAGGAAGTCACAAGAATAACTGAATCGAACCCTAGACTTTCAATAATCTTGTTCGTGTACAAGGCATTTTCAAAAGTTGTGCGTGCCTTGTCCTCCGTTATTTGCTTGACCTTTGGAGAAAGTTCGTAAGTGTTGTTATAAGATTTTAGCAAATTTTCACTGGCAGGGGAAATCACGAGATAAGGCGCATAGCCTGAATTTGCAAGCCTGTAAGCTGGCTCAATTCTCTCAGATGACCCAGCAAAAACCACAATTAGATCGGCCCCCCGGAGTGGAGCTTTTTTGGACATAATATGATGGAAGTATATTACTTCTACCAAAATAGCTGCGATCAGGATAGCGAAAGTGAAAAGGATAATGTGTCGAACCGTAATTTGTCTAAGGGATGAATACAAATAAGTGAGTTTCAAGTTAGATAGTGTCTGAACGAAAACTAGGAATTTTTTCCAAGATCAAGGAAGGCGAAAATTATAACC
>LGVF01235342.1_pt1 | contig 12025 bp, 11 predicted proteins | sample 469901 | NCBI WGS metagenome assembly LGVF01 (sample SAMN03893561, study PRJNA290197) | marine sediment metagenome | material: sediment; isolation source: combined push core samples #3730, #5133, and #5579 collected at Hydrate Ridge | place: Pacific Ocean: Hydrate Ridge | reverse complement strand
GAAGGAACTCTAACATTCAAATCAAGCTGCTTGCTATTCAACGTTTTAATTTCTATAGTTAGCTTTTTATTTGGAATTTGCTTTACAGCTCTACCAAATCCAGTCATGGAAAGTATCATATATCTCTTTTTAAGAATTGTGCAAATTTAATCAACTTAAACTTATTAACTAATTTTAGTTTAATTTATCGGTTCTATCATTATTTGTGTAAAAATATTGTAGTATCGTCATTTCGACTGGAGCTTGCGGAATGGAGAAATCTGTTCTTTTATTGATGAGATCTCTCCACTCCTATCGTCGGTCGAGATGACGAAAATTACTGAAATTTTAATATTTCCACAACATTNNTTTTTACATTAATTATTGGTCTTTTAACACAAATAATCACTATCTGACAATATTACAACAGCTTCATTATCTGTTATTTAAAAAATAAATACTAAATTTGCGATGCTAAAATAAAAAATAGCAAAAAAGGACTTATTGTACTTTTTACACTTAGTTAATAAGTTGTATATTTGTCGGAACAATTAAGAAAAATTTTAAATAATATAACTGTCATGGCTTACAATATCAAACCAGGAGTAGCAACAGGAGAAACTGTTCAAGAACTTTTCAAATTAGCAAAAGAAAAAGGATTTGCTATACCAGGAGTAAACGTAATTGGAACAAACTCTATGAACGCTGTTATGGAAACAGCTAGAGATCTTAATTCACCTGTTATCGTTCAGTTTTCGAACGGAGGTGCTGTTTTCAACGCCGGAAAAGGGTTATCAAACGAAGGCCAAAAAGCTGCTATTTTAGGTGGTATTTCTGGTGCACAGCACGTTCACAAATTAGCTGAAGCTTACGGAATTCCAGTTATTATGCATACCGATCACGCTGCTAAGAAATTACTTCCTTGGATTGACGGATTACTTGATGCTAGTGAAGCTAACTTCGCTGCAACAGGAAAACCATTATATTCTTCTCACATGATTGATCTTTCTGAAGAACCAATCGAAGAAAATATTGCACTTTGCAAGACTTACCTTGAGCGTATGAGCAAAATGGGTATGACTTTAGAAATTGAATTAGGTATTACTGGAGGTGAAGAAGATGGTGTTGACAATTCTGATGTTGATGAGTCTAAACTTTATACTCAACCAGAAGAAGTAGCTTACGCTTACGAAGAGTTATTGAAAGTTAGTCCTAACTTTACAATTGCTGCATCTTTCGGTAATGTACACGGTGTTTACAAGCCAGGTAACGTAAAACTTACTCCAAAAATTCTTGATAACTCTCAGAAGTTTATCTCTGAAAAATACGGTGTTGAAGCAAACACTGTAGATTTTGTTTTCCACGGTGGTTCTGGTTCTACAATCGAAGAAATTAGAGAAGCAATTGGTTATGGTGTTATCAAAATGAACATCGATACTGATATGCAATATGCTATGATGAGTGGTGTTAGAGATTATTTCGATGATAAAAAGGAATATATCCAATCACAAATTGGTAGTCCTGATGGCGCTGATTCACCAAATAAAAAATATTACGATCCACGTGTTTGGATGCGTAAAGGTGAGGAAGCTTTCAAAGCAAGACTTAAACAAGCATTCGAAGATTTAAATGCTATTGATACTCTATAGTATTTAAATTAATAAAATATGCACAATTAAGGTTGGTTCATTTATGAGCCAGCCTTTTTTTTGCACCTATTCCAGCTATCCGTTTATACGCTTCGGCTCCAAAATTTTTCACAATAGCCTTACAATGGTCTATTCCTAAAGTCATAGCCAATATAAGGCTTTGCTCAATAATTTTGTACCCTGCAGGGTAGCACTACTATCTGGGGTAAAACAAACAATTAACGGTGAACTTTGACCATTTTTTTTCGCCTTGATAGAAGCGGCAACTTTTGCTTGTTATTGTTTGTGAATATTGGACTGTGGCGGTCGCGCCTTAGCGCGAACCCCGCGGTTCAATAAATGAACAGCAATAACAAGTAAAATTATAGCGGATAGCAAGAAATAGCGCCTAATAAAAAAAAATGAAAACATCAGATATAGTAATAAGGTTCTACCCCTATCTGTGTGGATTCTCTAATTTAGCATCCCCGTCATCCTATGTTTGCAGAAAAAACTTACCCCTCAAGGTGACGTAAATTCCACAACATTCGTGGTAATACCAATAATAGAACAATACATATCAACCTATAGCTAACGATTATCTAATAATTAATAAAATTCATAGAATAAAATTCTCACCCTCAACGATTAGTCATACTTTTGCAACTATCAATACAATTGTACATATCAATCAATGACAAAAAAAAGCTTAACATATACAACCGGATCACCAGCACCAATTGGAGCTACTCTAAAAAAAAATGGAGTGAATTTTTCAGTCTTTGCACAAAATGCAAAGTCTATTGAACTCCTTTTATTTAGCGACAAAGACGATATTACACCTTCACATACTTTTAAGATCACAAAAGATGAAAATAAATCGTATTACTATTGGCATATTTTTATAGAAGATATTACTGCTGGACAATATTATGCTTACAGAGTTGATGGAGAATACAACCCTTCAAAATCGTTTGCTTACGACAAATCTAAATTATTGATTGATCCGTATGCAAAAGGGATTTATGCAAAAAACTACGATAGAAGAAAAGCTACAGAATACGGAATTGATAATATTGCCTATGCATACAAATCGGTAGTAATTGATGATGATAATTATGATTGGGAAGGTGACACTCACTTATCCAAAAAACTATCTGACTTAGTAATTTACGAAATGCACATTGGCGGATTTACTAATGCAGAAAATTCAGGAATCGAAAAAGACAAAAGAGGAACTTTCGCAGCGGTTATTGAGAAAATTCCTTATTTAAAATCTTTAGGGATCAATGCTATAGAGTTAATGCCTGTATTTGCTTTCGACGAACAAGATGCACCTTACAATAAAAGTAATTATTGGGGATACTCACCTATTAGTTTCTTTTCTATTCACAACGCATTCGGTACTCAAAAAGAACCAATATCGGCTATTAACGAGTTTAAAGACATGATAAAAGCCCTTCACAAAGAAGGAATAGAAGTAATACTTGATGTTGTTTACAATCATACTTCAGAAGCTGACTACAATGGTCCCTTGCAAAGTATGCGTGGTTTCGACAATGGAACATATTATATTATCAACGAAAATGACAAATCAGAATACCTAGACTTTACAGGTTGTTCAAATACTTTTAATGCAAACCATTCTGTTTCACGACGAATGATTATAGATTCTCTTAAATATTGGGTAGAAGAGATGCATGTTGATGGATTTCGTTTTGACTTGGCATCGGTTTTATCTCGTAGTGAAGGTGGCGAACCTATAGTAAACCCTCCTATTATATGGTCTATTGAATCTGAACCTAGTTTAGCTTGCACAAAATTAATAGCTGAAGCTTGGGATGCTTCGGGGCTATACCAGCTTGGTGTATTTACTGGCGATAAATGGGCAGAATGGAATGGAAAATACAGAGATGATGTCAGGCAATTTATTAAAGGCAACCAAGGTATGGTTTCTACAATTGCGTCAAGAATTGTTGGTAGTCCTGATATTTTTAAAAAAAGCACTTATACCGTTTCTAAAAGTATACATTTTGTTACTTGCCATGATGGTTTTACTATGAACGATTTGGTTTCGTACAACCATAAACACAATGCTGATAATGGAGAAAGTAACTTAGACGGTGCTAATGATAATCACAGCTGGAATTGTGGTGTTGAAGGAAAATCAGAAAACGAAAAAATAGAACGTCTTAGACTAAAACAAATAAAGAACTTTTTTGCAATTTCATTTTTATCACAAGGCACTCCAATGCTACTTATGGGTGATGAAATAAGAAGAAGTCAAAATGGGAATAATAATGCATATTGTCAAGATAACGAGATAAGTTGGATGGACTGGAACTTGGTTGAAGAAAATAAAGAACTTTTAAATTATGTAAGGTCACTAATTGATATTACACAAGAATTTGAAGTTCTAAGATATTCTAAAAACATAAGCACAAAACCAAGTACTGATGATAGTCCATTTATTACTTGGCATGGTACTAGTTTAAACGAACCAGATTGGAGCGATAACTCTCATACATTGGGCTTTGAATATCATATGCCTTCAAGAAAAGAAAGACTGCTAGTATTAATGAACATGTATTGGGATGATCTTGATTTTGAAATACCAAAAGCTATTTATGGCAAATGGAATTTACAAGTAGATACAGCTCAAGATAATAGTGATACCTGTGCTTTATTTGATGAAAATGATAAATTGTTAGTTGAGAATAGGTCTATAGTGGTATTAATAGACAAGTAGTTATTGTTAGATGTTGGCATTGGCTAATTCTGCAAAATCGGAATTAGTTGATTATTTTTATGCACTCAAACAGATAAACAAATAAACAGTTACACAGATAAACAAAAAAATACCGTTTCTAAAAAATAGAAACGGTATTTATATTTTATACAAAAAGTATAATAATGATTTTATCCATTTAATGCTTCTGCACCACCAACAATCTCAAGGATTTCGTTTGTAATAGAAGCTTGACGTGCTTTGTTATAAGTCAATTTAAGCTCCGATATTAAATCTGTTGCGTTATCAGTTGCTTTATGCATACTTGTCATACGAGCTCCGTGCTCTGCAGCATTTGAATCTAAAACAGCTTTATGTAATTGAACTCTTAATGAAGTAGGGATTAAATCTGTCATAATACCTTCAACACTAGGTTCAAAAATATAATCAGTATTGGTTGTTGATTCTGATTGAGTTGCAACAATAGGCAAGAACTGCTCATCCATAAGAGTTTGAGAAGCTGCATTTTTAAATTTATTATACACAACGTCTATCCTATCATACTCACCATCATTAAACTTACTCATTGCCCAGTTCGCAATTTCAGCAGTATTTTCGAAAGTAAGATCATCAAATAGTTCGCTGTGATTTGCTACAACATCGTATGTCTTTACAGCGATATCATTGATTTTCTTACCAATAGTAAGAACCTCAATTGCAACATTTGAATATTTCTCAGCTACTATTTCTTTTATCTTTTTACCAACATTTGCATTAAAAGCTCCACACAATCCACGGTTAGATGAAATTGCGATTATAAGAACCTTTTTTACCTCACGTTCCGAAGAATATACAGATTGTGCATCTCCTTCTAAGGATGAAGACACATTTTGTAGTATTTCCTGCAACTTATCTGCATACGGATGTAAACTAAATGCAGCTTCCTGAGCCCTCTTAAGCTTAGAGGCAGAAACCATTTTCATGGCACTCGTAATCTGTCTCGTTGAAGATACAGATGAAATACGATTTCTAATTTCTTTTAAATTAGCCATTTTATATATGATTTAGAGATGAAGTTATTTCTGTATTTACGTCATTCTGAGCGAAACGTAATGAAGTCGAAGAATCTTTTTGTTAGAAATAGATATTTCGATTGCGCTATCGCTCCACTCAATATGACGTGCTTGGTAATACTTGAAATTACTTCAGCTACTCAATTAGTCTTTATATTTAGAAGATAAGTCAATAATAGTCTTTTTAAGAACATCCTCAACTTCTTCTGTTAATTTTCCTTTTGCTAGTATATCAAGAGTTTCAGTATGCTTACTTCTCAATAATGATAAGTACTCAACTTCAAATTCTTTCATTTTACCAACAGGAACATCCATTAATAATCCTTTTGATCCTGCATAAATAATTGCAATTTGATCTTCTACTCTAAATGGAGAAGCTTGACCTTGTTTAAGAATCTCAACATTACGTCTACCTTTCTCAATTACATTTAATGTAGCAGCATCAAGGTCAGATCCAAACTTAGCAAAAGCTTCAAGTTCTCTATATTGAGCTTGATCAGTACGTAAAGTACCGGCAACTTTTTTCATTGCTTTAATTTGAGCATTACCTCCTACACGAGATACAGAAATACCAACGTTAATTGCTGGACGTATACCTGAGTTGAATAAATCAGACTCTAAGAAAATTTGTCCATCAGTAATAGAAATTACGTTTGTTGGAATATATGCTGATACGTCACCCGCTTGCGTTTCAATAATTGGAAGAGCTGTTAATGAACCTCCTCCTTTAACAATATCTTTCAATGAATCAGGCAAATCATTCATTTGAGCAGCAATATCATCATTATCGTTGATTTTTGCAGCACGCTCTAATAAACGAGAGTGAAGATAGAATACATCTCCAGGGTATGCCTCACGCCCTGGTGGACGACGAAGTAATAATGATACCTCACGGTAAGCAACTGCTTGTTTTGATAAATCATCAAAAACAATCAATGCTGGACGACCAGTATCACGGAAGAACTCTCCAATAGCTGCTCCTGCGAATGGTGCATAAAACTGCATTGCAGCAGGATCAGATGCATTAGATGCAACAATAATAGTATATGCTAATGCTCCTTTTTCTTCTAGTTCACGAACAATATTAGCTACAGTCGAACCTTTTTGTCCAATTGCAACATAAATACAGTAAACAGGCTCTCCTCTATCATAAAACTCTTTTTGGTTCATGATAGTATCAAGTGCAACTGTAGATTTACCAGTTTGACGGTCACCAATAATAAGCTCACGTTGACCACGTCCAATAGGAATCATAGCATCAATTGCTTTAACTCCAGTTTGTAATGGCTCGTTTACAGGTTGACGATAAATAACTCCTGGAGCTCTACGCTCAAGAGGCATCTCGTATAATTTACCACCGATTGGTCCTTTACCATCGATAGGATTACCAAGAGTATCAACAACACGTCCTAACATTCCTTCACCAACATTAAGAGATGAAATACGTTTAGTACGTTTTACTGTGTCTCCTTCCTTAATATCAGATGATGGGCCGAATAATACGATACCTACATTATCTTCTTCAAGGTTAAGCACCATACCTTCCATACCACTTTCGAACTCAACTAGTTCTCCATATTCGGCATTTAAAAGTCCGTATGCACGAGCAATACCATCACCTACTTGAAGGATAGTACCTGTTTCGTTTAATTCACTTTCTACATTATGTTTAGAAAGTTGTTCTTTCAATATCGCTGAAACCTCAGCAGGTTTTACTTGTGCCATAACTGTAATTATTATGTCCTATTTTGGTCCGTTATAGTTTTGGGATATACAAATTCTCTTTAAACTCTCTGCGCAATCTTTGCACATTGTTTTTTATACTAGCATCGTATTGGTAATCTCCTATTTTAAGGATATAACCTCCGATGATATCTTCATCAATCTCTACTTCAATATTGATTGTTTTACCAGTTAATTTGGCAACATGTTTTTGAATACGAGATAGTATTTTTTCATCTAATTCTATTGCTGAAATTACTTGAGCAACTTCAACTCCTCTCACTTCATCATAAAGATGAATAAAGCGTTTTACTATTTGCTGATAAACATCTTCACGTCCGTTTTCTCCAATAAGAATAAGGAAATTCATTGAAAGCTCTTCAATTTTATCACTGAACAGTTTCTTACCAATTTCTATTTTATCGGCAGTTTTAACAACCGGACTAGCTACATATTGTGCAAAGTCAGGATTCTCAGAAAGTGTTTTAGTAACTAGTAGCATGTCATTATATACTTTTTCAAGTATATTCTTTTCTTGTGCTACATCTAGCAATGATTTAGCGTATCGGTATGCAACTTTACTTCTACTCATAACGCTTTATTATTGCTTATTACTAAAATTATCTTCAGCTTCTTGCACTAGCTTTTCAACTAAAGTCATTTGAGACTCTCTATTAGAAAGCTCTGAACGAAGAACTTTTTCTGCAATCTCAACAGATAAATCAGCAATCTGATTTTTCAACTCTGTCATTGCTTTCATTGTTTCGTTTTCGATAGAAGATTTAGCAAGCTCAATCATTTTGTTTGCCTCTACTGAAGCTTCTGATTTTGCATCACTAATCAATTTATCTTTCATATCACGAGCTTCTTTCATGATAGAATCTCTTTCAGCTCTAGCCTCTTTCAGAATCTTTTCATTATCAGACTGAAGTTTAGACATTTCTTCCTTAGCCTTATCTGCAGCATCTAAAGCATTATTAATAGAATCCTCTCTTTCTTTAACAGCCGAAAGTATTGGTTTCCATGCATATTTCTTTAGAAGAAATAATAAAAGGATGAAAGGTATAATGGTCCAAACAACCAAGCCCAGTGCTGGTGTAATTAAATCCATAATTTATTGGTTCTTTATTTGTGGCTTATTCGTTTATGCGTTTATGCGATTACATGTTGTATTCAAATTTCAACGAATAATCAAATAAACAAATCAACAGATAAACACTATTATTATAGTTGATCTAATTCTTTTCATTTTTTTTCAAACAACCTGCAGGCAATCCCTTAACAGGTTGTTTTACTTTCAGTATCAATAACGATTGATACAAACTCTTAACTACGCGATTAACGATACAACCACAGCAAAAAGGGCAACACCCTCAATAAGCGCGGCTGAAATAATCATAGCAGTTTGAATTTTTGAAGTAGCTTCTGGTTGACGAGCAATAGCATCCATTGCACTTCCACCTATTCTACCAATACCAATCCCGGCACCGATAGCAGCTAATCCAGCTCCAATTGCAGCATACATAATCTATATATATTTGAGTTAAACAAAAAATTCTTTTTTTTTGTTTATTTGTTTATACGTTTATCTGTTGAATACATAACAAATAAACAAATCACCAAATAAACATTTTCTAATGTGCATCCTCAGTGGCTAATCCGAAGAACAATGCTGAAAGCAGAGTAAACACGTAAGCTTGTAAAAAAGCAACTAATAATTCAAGTACATCCATGAACAACACGAATGCAACCGACACTGGTGCTATTGCAACAGTTTTAAATATAAATATTAGAGAAACTAAACTCAATACAATAATGTGTCCTGCCGAAATATTAGCAAACAAACGAATCATTAATGCAAATGGTTTAGATAAAACTCCCATTAATTCTACAGGAATCATAATCGGCAACAACCATTTTGGTACTCCTGGTGTCATGAATATGTGCTTCCAATAGTTTTTATTTCCACTAAATAATGTAATCAAAAGTGTAATAGATGCAAGAGTTATTGTTACTGCAATATTTCCTGTCATATTTGCTCCAAAAGGGAAAATCGGAATTAGTCCCATTAAGTTGTTCAACAAAATAAAGAAAAACACTGTTAACAAATACGGCATAAACTTTTGATACTTGTCTTTACCAATATTAGGAATAGCTATATCGTCTCTTACAAAAAGTATTAAAGGCTCAATAAAAGCAGCTAACCCTTTTGGTGCTTTGCTATTTGATGCATAACTACGTGCAACACTTATAAACACTATAAGTATAATAGTTAGTGACAATAAAATTGCAAAAACATTTTTTGTTATTGATATATCTAAAGGATGGTCATTTGTAATGATATTATTTTCATCGTGAGATAATTTACCTTCGGCATCAGCAATGTAGATATGATCGTGCGCTTTAAGGAATTTAACTCCACCACGTTCTACAATAACTTTACCTTGATCATCATGATGAAATTCACTTGACATAAATGCGAATAACCCTTTATCTTTTACGTACAATATAACTGGTAAAGGAATAGACACTGGGTGTATTAAACCTAAATCATCAGCATAGTTCCAAAGATGGTATTCGTGTGAATCAGCAATATGGTGAAGAATAATTTCGGTTGGATTAAATTTTTCTTCTTTTTCTTCGATAAGTAATAACTCATTAGGAACTTCAATTCCTTCGTAACGAAGTAAAGAAACTAAATCATTCTGAAATTTAGCTATATCATCATACGAATGTAAATCGATTTTCTTGAACATTATTGAATCCGAAGGGGTTAACCAACCGTGTTCAATTTCATAGCGAACCATCTCATCTTTGATATCGTTGGCTCTTGTATGAAGATCTTTAGAATAAACTGCTTCCTGAATCTCTTGATGAAGTTTATCAAACTCAGCTCTAATATGTTCTGCTTTGTAATCTTCTATATTAGATCTAAGCTTAGCTATTTTGTCCTTTATATTTTGATCAATTTCACTGAAATCTTTTTGAAGAGAATCAACTTTCTCTCTCAAAACTTCAACACCACTAAGTCTCACAGCCGTACTGTCCTGATTTTCTTGGGCAAACGTTGGAGATATAATTGTAGTTAATAAAACTAATACAAAAAGTGTTCGTCTAATTATTGTTCTTGCAATCATTGGTTCTGAATTCTTTCTAAGAATTTGGCATTTTTCGTTGGTTGCAAATGTAACTAATTAATTAAAAAAAAAAAGTTTTTTCATACTCTTTACTTTCTAAATATCTACATTTTTTAAAGAACGTAAAAATACAGTTTATTCACTGATTTTCAGCAACTTAATACTTATGTAAGTTTCTGGCACAAGTGACACTAAGTACACAATTGATAAATTTATTCCGTCAGCAAAGATATTTTCGCTCCCAGAAATACGTAATTTGGCAACTAAAAATATGACTAAGAACATTTTTATTAACCCTAAAGTCATAAATGCGAAACCCGTTTTATCTTTCCAAATTTTATTTACAAAGAATATTCCAATAATATTTGTAATACTAACGATGAATATTATTAGATATATTTTCGAAATGGAATAATGAATTGTAAACTCTGAAAAATAAATTTCAAATAAATAATTATGTATCAGAAAAGAAACTATTGATACAGGTAAAAGAATACTAAATATAAGTTTATTTAAACTAGCCATTAATTTATTTTTCTGCAATATTATAAAAAAGGCTTCACTAATAGACTATAATGTTTATTATATAGCATACATCTACTTCAATAATTATAAAGATCAGTAGATAGGTTCATATTTGAATTAATAAAAAAAGTGATATTTTTTTGAGACAATACTTAATTAATAATATTTAACATTCGCTACAGAGAGGCAACTTAATTAGTAAAAGGTAACAACTTTTGATTGAGTTAACATAAGGGGTAATAAGCGTCCAGAAAAGACAACTTAAATACTATGATAAATATAAAAAAACTTTAAGCTGCCCTTTCAGGACGTTAAAAAATTACATACTATTTAAGTCAAGGCGCTGCCATTGACCTAATAATAATTATGGCCTTCAGCCATTTTTACGCCTCACACCTGCACGATTGACTATTTTTTATGTGTAAAACTTATTTTCAATATGTATTTATCACGTGACCTCAGAATAATAATAAATAAAAAGGAGAAACTGTAAAGTCTCTCCTTTAATTAATTCATAATTCAGATAAGTCTATAGTAGAAATATTACTCTGCTAAAGTTCTCATATAATTAACTACTAACCATCTATCTTCATCATCAGATATTTTCTTTGTGTATTCAGGCATGTCATCTCTACCAAATGTTGTTTTGTAGAACAATTCACCATCAGTTTGAGCTTGAAACTCTTCGGATGAAAAATCTCCTAAATCACCTTCCATCTCATCAGCTTTTGAACCATCGCCGTATCCTTCCTTACCATGACAAGATTTGCAATGCTTATTATACAATGATTTACCTATATCCAAATCCTCGGATGGATCAGTTGGATTTTCCATGTTTACATATTTAGCAGGTACCTTCCACTCTTCTTGTACTATTGTAGTAAATGAAAATAACACAAAAGACATAAAGCCTGCTAGAGAAATAATTTTAAATGTTTTCATATTTTACGATTTAAAGATTTTATATAAATTAAAAATTAAGAAAGCTATAATACTCCAGATTCCTACTATCAGTATATTTGGAAATATCAGTAAGAAAATAGGTGTTTTATCTCTTGATGACCACATAGTCCTTTCGTCAAAAGTTGTTTCTTTAACTACATGTACGCCAATAGGAGCATTGATAACGGCTTTCACAGTTCCATATTCGTCACTATCATTTAATACAACTTCAATTGTTAAGTTTCTATCAATACCAGGTATATCATCATCAATAGCGACTTCAATTGTACC
>LGVF01393570.1_pt1 | contig 12033 bp, 11 predicted proteins | sample 469901 | NCBI WGS metagenome assembly LGVF01 (sample SAMN03893561, study PRJNA290197) | marine sediment metagenome | material: sediment; isolation source: combined push core samples #3730, #5133, and #5579 collected at Hydrate Ridge | place: Pacific Ocean: Hydrate Ridge | reverse complement strand
TTAATCTTAATATCATCCATACGCTCCTTCTCTAAGGTTCTATTATAAAGAACTTCATCATTACTTTCTGATGCTAGGTTAAACATTAGACCATGAATTTTGTTATCATTCATCTTGTCCCCAAATGGTATATGCATATCACCTGCTTTAAGCTCCTTAGGAGTACTATCATTAACAGCATCATACATACACTCAGCTAGTTCCATAATGTGGATCTCACCTTGTCCTTTGTTTACTGATAACCACTCTAATGTATCCCAAATATTATCACCATACTCTTTACAATAATCTACTTTAGATTTAAAAGATGGCCCTCCTTCGTAATTTTGATACTGTGGGCATCTTTGCTCAAAGAAATTCTCAAGTTCTGTAGTAGTTACAATAGCTGTATGCCACATGTAGGGCTCTAACATTCTATTACATAACTGCTTGGTTACACCAGCGCTGTGTAAAATTCCAGCGTTAGATGCAGCAATCCTAGAACTTAATACCCACTCCTTTTTAACGAATTCTAATTTATCTTCTTCTAGATACTCAGTACCTTGCATACCACTATGGTCTTTCTGCCAAGCCATTGGTATAAACGGATCTTCCCTTACCATCTCTACCATTTTCTTAAATGGAATAGCTCTACTACTAGCACTATTTCTACTGAATACTCTATGTGTATTTACCTCTGCAAGTATAAACCTAGGGAAGGTAAGTACAAATGTAGTTACTCTATCACCAAATTCGTTTATCGAATCCGCTATAATAGTCGCATCTATTCTTTTCTTCTCTATCTCTTGTTTCTTTATCTTTATATCCATTGTATATTTTATTAATTACCTTCCTTACATCTTCTACAGACTTTGGAAGTTCATACACTGTAACTGTAGAGTTACATTTATTGCATTTATATTTTTTACGTTTTAACTTGATTAGTTTTGTACTGCAGTAGGAGCATTTCCTAGACACGCCTCTTTGTTATTAACTTCCCTTTATAGAATTCATTAGAGTCAAGGTATTTCTTAGCTTTATCAACATCAAACTCATTATTACTAAGAGCTTTTTTACAGTCCATAAGACCGGCTCCTGTCTGCCTCCTTAATTCACCAGTTAGCCATTTTAAGTGCTCCTTATTTAACTCTTCAATCATACTCATAGTATCGCTCTCTAAGTAACATGTTTTTAAATCAAGTCTTCCCTCTCTAGTATCTATCAAATGTTTTGTACTAAATGCCATTTTTATTAACAACCACTTAGCACCATGTGAGTATGCATCACTATACGCAGATTCTATATCACCATCTACTATATCACACGACACTCTACATATTCTGTACTTATCAAAGTATGTCATTACGTGTACCATATTACCTGTTTCTGCTGTATTAAGATGACCTGTAACTGTTTTAGGTTCAAATATTACCCCTTCATTTAGCTCTCTTTTAATAACCTCAGCATATGTATCTACCAGTCTATCATAGAACACTTTATTACTGGATTCATACTTAAGTTTATCTAACTCATCATTAACAAGGTCATACTCACCACATGAACACTCTCCAGTACCTTCATCTTCGGGGCAAACATGATTCTCAGAGTCCCTTAGGTCTCTGATCATCTGTTGTATTTCTTCTATTTTAGTCATGTCTATCGATATTAATCGTTTCTTATTGCTTTAAATTTAGGAAATCTCATCTTACCACCGTTAGTAATACCGAAATACTCAAACGTCCCCATCTTACCTTCGTAATCAGACTTATTCTTTAACATCTCAACACACTTATCGTGATCCCAACCTTTGCCCATACCAGCCTCTTGTATAGTACCTATTAACTTAGATGCATCTTCTTTATTCATACCATCAATTGATGTGATATCTATAAGGATAGTTGCAGCCATACCATCTTTAGTACCAGTACCTTCTATAATCTCTACTATCTTAACTTCACAGTCATAAACCTCTTTACGTTTCATAACGTATTTGTTCTTCCTCTGAATATATGGCTGATCTATTATCTTTAGTACAGACCCTTCAAATCCTTGCTCCACACACTCGTTATGAAATTTGTCATACTCTTCTTCACTATTAACAACAGTAGATGGCCAATATACACAATGCTCCATATCGTATTTCTCAAATATACTGGTTAATAGAGCTTGTCTTTCTATAGCTGTCATACCCATATTGTCTGTATCAATAGCATCATAGATATAAAACTTAGCTACATCTTTAGAAAGTTGTCTTTGTTCAGGCGTAGGATTTTGCTTCTTGAAAATACTTTGAAGTTCCTCAAATCTATCTTTATAATCATGATTGTAGGCCTCTCCATCTAGTACTATACTAGGATTATCTTCGAAGAACTTCCCAAGGCTGTCATCAATATGTTTGAAGTTCTTATGCTCCAACGCTGATCTAGTCTGACTAAAAGACCTACCTTCTCTACGCAACATAACATCCTTAGATCCGTCTAATTTAGCGCTGGCTAACGCTGGATACTTTACATGTGACTTATTCTTCCACTCAGGCCACTTCATACCACTAGGACATCCTGTAGGTAAGAACTTTTTCTCTATAGTACTTGCCTCCTCTAATGATAGATGGTAATCTTTCTTCAACTTCTTATCTCTAGCATTAATTACCATTGCCCTTGCCTGGGCTTGATGATTTAGATAATTAGATTTACCTATATTCTTTTCTTCTGACTTCTTAAATCCAGGCTCTTTCATATTACCGTCTAACAAACCGTCAGTAGTATACATTCCAGCCTCTCCTTCCTTGTTGGTACCAGACCAACATTGCCAGACTCTAATTCTTCCTTTAGAGTCTGACTTATATAATGTTACTTTACTCATACTATTCTTTTATTTTTACCTCTAATTTAGACACGTTCTCATCTTTAATCCAACTTGTTTCTTCTGAAAAATCAACTAAAAACCCGTTTGGATTATCTTTTATATTTTCTACCAGATCTACTATCTCTTGAAGAGTATTATCTTCCGTGTAATCTTCTGTNNNTCTACAAATGTATTTTGCATAACAGCACCTACTGATGCTATCAATAACGATACTGAGATAGCATTGTTAAGCGCTGACATTGTTACAGCCAACGGGTCAATTATACCTTCTTCTATCAAGTCTACACTTTCTAATGTTATTGAATTTATACCTTCGTTAGGGTTTTCTAAATCCAATTTATTTACTACTTCATTGACATCAAATCCTGTATTAGTTATAATCTGTAAGAATGGACTTGTTATCCCTTTCATTACTGAATTATACCCGTTATTAAAGTCATCATCAAAATTTGATATTAGTTCACACCCTATCTTATATAAAGGAGTTCCACCACCAGGTATTATACCTTCTCTTAGTGCAGCTTTAGTAGCCCCAATAGAATCTTCTGCTCTATCAAGCCTCTCTTTAATCTCTACTTGAGTATGACCTCCTATATTTATTATACAACTTTTACCTTTTAACTTAGATATTCTGGAGTTAATCTTATCTCTATTATTCTCACTTTTAGCAGCATCCTTAAGCTTTACTAAAGATTTTAACCTTTCATCTATCTTTGTTCTTTTTATGTTTGTATCTCTAACAAACACTGTACTATCTATACTTATAGTAATAGAGTCACAAATACCAAATTTTGGAGACTCTAAACTTTGTACTCCAGATAATTCTCTGTCTAGGTATACATCTCCATCTATATAAATAGCTAGATCCTCTAATGAGAACTTTCTCTCTTGTGCAAAGTTTTCCGATCTAATTAGAGCTACTTTTTTGCCCATCAAAAAATTCCTCTCTGCAGACGCTATAACATCAGCCGAGAACTCATCAGCCACAACTAGAAAAGATCTACCAATAGAATTTGCCTTCTTTATCAATGGTAATATGGATTCAAATCTCTCTATCTTACCCTCCACTAACAAGACTAAAACAGATTCTAACTTACATGTATTATCTGTTTTGTTGTTTATAAACTTAGAAGATATCCAACCAGAACTTGACTTATAACCATCAAATACCTCAAGGGTGATATCCTTTTTGTCTGTAACTACTACTTCTACACTACCATCAGCTCCTGTTGTATGAACAGCCTTTGCCACAATATCTGACAGACCTGTATCCCCATTTGAAGATGTTAGCGCTATAAAAGCTAAGTCTTCTAGTGTATCACATTCCTGTTTATACCCTTCTTTTAGAGATGTAATAACATCTTCAGTAGCTTTTTGAACACCTTCTTTGAATTTATTGCTATACTTATGTTTTATAAACTCATGACACATTCTCTGAGTAAGTACTGTAGATGTTGTAGTACCATCACCCGCGTCACTGACAGTATTTGATGCTGCTTGCTTTACTATTTGAGCACCCATATCTTCAATAGGATCTACTAGTGTAAGATAGTTAGCTACAGACACACCGTCTTTAGTGATCACAGGTAATTGACCTGATCCTCCTAGTATTACACTACGACCACTAGGACCCATAGTAACTTTTATAGCATTAGCTAGTTTATCTATACCAGCCATCAATTTCTTTGAAGCATCTGCCTCGTAATATATAATATCTTCTAGTTTTATACTATCCATTATTTGTTTTTTAAATGGAGGGAGATTAACACCCCCTCCTTATTATTAAATGTTTACTATTACCATTTCTGGTTGTTTAAAACTGTTTGAATACAACTTTATAAACCCTGATTTAGAAGATCTTCCTACATCTAAATCTGAATATGTATTACCTGTAACTATAGAAGGTACAGTAACTCTTCGTCCGATATCTTGGTCATCATTACGCTGACAAAAGAAACTGTGGAGATGAGCACTCATTACAAACTGATATTGGTTTCTATCAACCGAGAACTTAGTAATCAAATACTCAATACTTCTCTTATGTAAACCTTTATCACCATGTACACCAATAACACCAAAATTATTTAGTTGTATTGATATAACCACAGGATCATATACAATCTCAATCTCTGTTTCTTGTAACCTCATTTCTAACATATAGAATATTAAATCAGTAGCACCAGTATCATTATTATGATTACTAGATTGTAATCTATCATGATTACCACCACATCCACATATCCTTCTAAGATTAGTAATATTATTTATAAGATGTTTAACTAGTATCTCATACGTTTGTATAATTATATTAGCACCATATAAACCTTTTCCTAACCCCTTCCAAGTATTAAGGTGATTTAATCCTGATACACTTTCAACTAGATCTGCAAGTATAACTAAATCTACATGCTCTGCTCTACTTTCATTAATAGAATGGGCCATGTTCTCTAATTTCTCAATTAGTATCTCCATACTCCAATCTTCAGTAATTTTCATATCCTTAGCCTCCGCACCAGCATGTAAATCACCGCATACTGCAGCCATCTCATATATACTAGATTCCTTATAATCAGCTTTTTTAAGTTTTATGTTCTCACACTTAGGTAACTCCTCAATCAACTCACCAATAACATCCTGTCTCCAAGTTTGTTCTAGTAAATCACCTTCTATTACCCTTCTGTGTTTTCTAGTTACAGCATCATTATAACGCTGACTAGTCATTTCACCAGAGTTTAGAATAGTCTGTATTTTACTTTCTATAATACCCTCTAGTTCCTTCTTATCAGTATTCTCTAAAGTATAAGGACTTAAAATATCACAATCCTTTGACAGATTAAACATTCTAGTTATTTGACCGAATGCTTTAGAAGATAAATCAAACTTTAATTGAGTCTTAATCCTAGTAAAATTATAACCTTTTCTAGAGTAGTGAGTAAATAAGTCATCTATAAAAGACACTGAATATACCTTAGTATCTCCTTTAACTGTAAATACATATGATCCTCTCTCTACAGCCCATGTATCACCATTGTCTATAACTGCTATATCTTTATTTTCTCGTTTAATCTCTCTCAAATATTCTACCATTGAAGACACTTTCAAACTAATTGATTTGTCCTCTTCGAATATTTTCTTCGCCATCTCTTTTATCTTCATACCTTCCGCATGATACTTTTTGAAATGGATTGTTAATTGTTCTCTATAACGCATATTACATTTATTAATTAATAATCATCTTCATCTTCTTCATTATATTCATCACTGAATCTACTTCCAGGTTTAGATAACTTGAAGTATGTTATTGATATTTTTTTACACTTTCTTAGGCACCTAGTATACTCAGGGGAGTCTCTATCCTCTTTGTAACTAGTTTCTCTAAGATCGTCTATTTTGTCCCATAGCTCTACAGGACACTTTGGTAAAGTATCTATAAACAAGGAAGGGCTGAGTTCTAGTAACTTTAACATTCTATCAAGAAACCCCTCAAATCTTACAACATCCTCAGAGTTGTGAAGTGTAAACTGCTTCTTTTTAACAGCACTTACCTCCTTAACTTTTTTTACCTTATCTTTTTTGTAGTATTTTTTAAACACAGATTCATAATAGTACAGTACTTCGGATGCGTATTCTACCACATCTGCCAATCTAGTATCTCTGTAATATTCTACTCTTATTCTACACCTAGTTATTTCTACTAAAAACTCACTCTCTAAACCCATAAAGCTCTCTAGAAACTTACTCTCATCTTTACTGTATAGTACAGAAAGCTTATCGAGTCTTTTCTTTAGTCTCCTTCTGAAGTTTTGGTTCTCTATTCTATTTTCCATTTTTGTAGTAATTTCTTGGTTTCTTCTACCCCATTATTACACAAGAAATCCGAAATATCCTTATCAATAACCTTGTATTTACCGTTTATATATGTTCTGTTTGTATCAATGAACCTATATTCAAACCCCTGATCTCTACACTTTCTAGCAAATCTAACTCCTGCTAAATCATAATCACTTACAACTATGATTCTTTCATACTTCTTTTGTACAGCCTCAACAAATTTATCTGTTAGGTTTATACTTTCAGCATGTGGAGCTAAACAATCTACAGGTGTACCAACCTCTCTTAACACTTTCCAAAACACCATTACATCTTTCATACTCTTTGTTATTATAAGAGTCTTATGACCCTCTAACTGGTTAAACCCTTGATAATATCTTGGGTCGTTTCCTGGGCATGAATTTCTAAATTTAAATGACTTTGGAGACATAGGTTGATATAACTTAGCTTTATCCCATATAGGGTATATAAAAGCCAATTCATTCATCCTAAATTCTTTACGTATTGCTCCTGCATCGGTGAGTAAATATCTAACAGACTTAACATTAAAATGCTTTAATGTGTCTATGTCAATATAATAATCACTCCAGTACTTTAAATCTCTTTTAGTGTATCTTCTTGATTTATATAAAATCTCTTTGGGTTTTCTTTTACTTTCATAATCAATATTCTTAGCAGTCTTGGTCCAGTTACTGGCGCTCCCGTTAAGTATACCTAATTCCATATGGTGATCAATAAACCCAACTATCCTGTATAAGGTATCTAGGTCTTCACCGTAATGGTGCATAGCAAAATATTTTACAAATCTTAGGACATCTCCGAATCTACTATCAGCTAAATCTTTAAACCAAATTGCATCAGGCCTTACGCCGTCAACTCTTGTTGGTATAAATAAAGCAAAAGAAGGATACTCATCGCCACCTCTTATTGGTGAGTGTAAAGTTTCCCCTAGTTCTGGTTCAAATCCTATAAAATGTGAGTAAATATCATAATCATCAACTTGTTTGAATAACTTGTCAACTAACGAGTCTTTTTTTAAAATCTCTCTTAAGACATTACGTTTTTTCATGTTAGATATTTTATTTTAATAAAAACGGGGGTACATACTAACGCACCCCCGCATAAAAATATTGATATTAAATATCAATAATAGCAGCCTTTGAGGTAGCAACACCTGGCGAATTACCCGCAGAGTCAGCAGATACTTTAGTAATTAAAGTAGCTTTCTCTTTATTTCTCTTCTCCTTATTTGTGATCTTAAGAGATACTTCATCGTCCATAGACTCTACAATTCTAGAGTCATCTGGTAACTGAGTATACTTACCTGTCTTGTAATCAACTACAACCTTAAGCCTCATTAATGGACTATCGTGGCCAACTGAATCACCCAAAGCCCTTTCAAAAGACTTATACATGCTATCCATTAGTTTCTTACAACCAGACTTAGTTTTCATATCATCATTGATCTCATCCATAGACTCATAACCTTTTGTAGGGTTAAACTTGTCTACTCCATCAGGATTTACAACAGAGATGATGTTCTTTAACTGAGATGCTTGCGTTGCAAGATTTGCCCCAGTATAATCACTATCATGTCTTAAGTTAAAGTAATTAAACTCTGATTGAGCCATCACTTTATTATCCTTATCAAATTTGGCAAATGTCATATACGTATTTCTTTGTATAACCTCACCGTCTCTCTTCTTAACTTCATTACTAATAGCAATTAACCTGATATTTTCTTGAATACCAAACTCTAATGGTGTTCTTACTGGTCTTGATGCTAATAGATCTCTTAATATATTTTTACTTTTACTCATCTTTAAAATTTGTTTACTGTTGATAATTTATATTCTCCGTCTTCCCCAAAGACTACAACCGGTTGGTTCCTTGTTACATGGTTAAACCCAGGCAGTACAAAATACTGCTCACTAGGTATACCCTCAGGATATTTACTTAAGATCATACTAACATATTTGTCAGCTAAATCAAGACACTGTTGTCTTGTAAATTTCCTATTATGTAACTTAATAGTCTTCAATGCTGCTACAACACTCATTAAATGTCTACGCTCATAGGGTTAACAGTAACTGATGGTGCAGCAGCAATTTTACTATACTCTTGCTCTTTACCAGAAATCCTAAGTCTTGATTCTTTTTTATCTACTTCCATAGACTCAACAAATTGACCATACTTAGGCTGTTGAATATACTTACCTTTAGTATCGTAAGTTAATTTTAATCTCAGTTTTGGAGATTTAACACCTACTTCTTTTCCAATCAAATCTACAAAAGATTCAATCAAACCATCCATAAGATTTTTCAAAGCTGTTTTGTTCTTAGCAGTATCTTGTAGATCTTCTACAGACTCAACTTCTTCTGCTTCAAATATACCATTGAATGCTTCATCTACATCTTCTTCAGACACAATAGACTCAGCAATAGTAGTCATTTGAAATAATTGTTCAAACAAATTATCGTACGCGTAGTCACTATCATGTTTAATATTAAACCATGAAACTTCTTTCTCCGCTACTACTACACCTTTATCATCTAACTTACCAAACTTTATATATGTATTCCTGTTGATAACATCACCGTCTTTATTCTTACGACTTTTATTATTAACTTCTAAAATAACAACATTTTCAGTGATACCATCTACGATATCAGCTTTTTTCGCACCTGCCATTAATTGGCTTAACAAATCTACACTCATTCTTATACTTTTATAGTTTAAAGTATTTCATTTTAAATCAACTTCACTCTGTAGATCAATCTACTTCTTCGTGTTCTACATCAACAATCACAACATCACCTTCTTCGTCAAACTCTACTCTTTTACCTGAATTAGGCATAGCATCAACAATCTCTGAATCACCATAAACACCTAATAATACTTCTGGGGCAATAGCCCTGATAGCAGTAGACAAAGCTCTTGCTCTCATCATATTTTTAGGGTATTTACTCCAGTTATCTTTAGTTGTGTAACCTGCTAGAGTCATCTCATTCCAAGAGATACTTTGTTTAGCAGACATTTCTCTACCTAGAGATTCAGAAATCCAAAATATTTCTACTTCGGTAATAGCATTATCTCCCTCAGACTTATCGAAGTCTTTAGTATAGACAAATTCATACCCGTTTCTTTTTAGTAGTGCTCCCATGATTGCGGCAGAAATAACTGTTCTTCCTTTAATTACATGAATACCACCAAGAGAAGTCACAGGGTCTAAACCGAGTTCTTTTCCGTGTTGAATTACTGTTGCTATTTTTTCTGGTGAATCTAGGTTGGATGGGATTGCTCCTCCTTCCATAAGATCTCGGATGGTAATCTTTGCCGTAGCAATACCATTCAAGGCGAGACCTAATTGGTCGTTCTTTTCTTTTTCTTCTGACATTTTTCTTATTACTTATTTACATTACAAAATTACGAATTATTACTGGATAATTTAAGTGAGAGATACCTCTGGTTATAATTATATAACTATGGCAACCTTATTAATTTATCAATATATGCATCAAACATATGACTTTCATCCGGATGAGGGCTCTCTCTAAAATAACCACACTCCCCAATAAAAATCAAACCTACACATATATTCTCCAGACCATTATTACGTATAATACTGACAGATCTAAACCTGTTTTTACCTCGTATAACCATGTCTTCAATAGGGTAATTTAAGTAACCGTTATTGTTCTCGTTATAAGCATTATACATAACCAATCCAATATCAACGGACTCGGCAAATAAACCCATCTCTTTATAAGAAGGCTCACTATCCCTAACCATTCTACTATTAGATATTCTCGATGGTACAACCATAAATGAAGTAACATTGTATTTATTCTTCCATTGATCTACATGTTCCATAAGATTTCTTTTGGCTGTCTGAGGGTCTCCTTTCTGGAAACCATCTATCTCAGTCCTAAGCTTATCTACATTATCTACATAAACCATTGTTATCTGTCCTGTATGATCTTCATCTAGTTCATACCCGCTGTCAGTATGTGTACCAATATCTTCCATATAGTCAGTGACCCTATCATTAATATGACTGGATGTATGTCTTCCTGAAATAAATACTAGAACATCCTTCTCAAACTCCTCAAAGAATTCTTTGGCTTCAGTTATCTTTTCTATGTGATAATCTGTAAGTTCATATAATTTACCAACACCATTAGTTAGTGTAGGTATATCTATAGTGATGTCGTATTCTAACTTTAAATACAAACATAACCACTTTTGAAACTTAATCTGAGGCCTTGTTTTCATATTAAAATAGAACATCTTTAATGGAGGTCTCCTTATATTACCTAGTGGTATAGGCTCTCCTTGATCATCTAACTTAACTGAACCTTTCTTATGCTTAATTACAGTAGTCTCTTCTCTGGTCTCACTATCTCTTATAGTGGTTGTTACGTTCTCTTCGTACTTCTCATACGGTAGATCTCTCCACCATTTATACACATTTAACATGTATACGTGGTCCATAAAACCGGTCTTACCTGAATTTGGTTTACCTCCTATAGCATAGGTTTGCCCTCTTGTAATATAGTTAGTATACTTACTCAACTTATCTATAGGTATAGGAATTCCCTTATTCGGGTGTGCAAGACCGTATCTTACAGGCTCTAAAATAAAATCACTGAAATAACTCATTATACTACAAATGTATTAGTACTAGTTGTTTTCTTGGCCCTTTTTGTTATGGCTTCTAATTTACCTTCTTTCTTTAAATCCTCAGCAATGGTGAACCAGTGTTCCCATTCCTTTAGATAATTCTCAATCTTCATTACAAAGTATTTACCGCTATCCTCATTACGTGTTTGTTTAACATATAAATATGTACCAAGTAAGAAAAGACCTATATCTTTCTTATTCCATATACTTATAAGTTTATTAACGGTACCCTGAGATAATCTCCTTAAGGTCACGTTTTCATAAACAGTATCAAAATGCTTATTCCAAACAGCATTCTTCTTAGGATCTGATGATGGAAACATTTCCATAAACATGAATATAAACGGAGAAATTAAAGGGTTAGCTTTTGTATACTCATTTATTCTTGATGACTCCAACTCTGTGAATCTATCATCTACAAATACCTTAGCTAATTCCTTTACTATCTCTGCTGTTTCCTTGTCTAGTATTGGTTTCTTTGAATTATACGCTCTCCTAACTACAGATTTACTCGCCCCTGCTCTTCTAGATAGTAACTCATCTACTATCTCGTGAGTCTTGGCCGTAAGCTTATTACCCTTAATAAACTCCATCTTCCTCAGTTCGAACATCTCATCACCTCTAATGTCTATATTATACATACCATGCTTCATAGCCATTAGAGTCATTGCTTGT
>LGVF01041644.1_pt2 | contig 12057 bp, 10 predicted proteins | sample 469901 | NCBI WGS metagenome assembly LGVF01 (sample SAMN03893561, study PRJNA290197) | marine sediment metagenome | material: sediment; isolation source: combined push core samples #3730, #5133, and #5579 collected at Hydrate Ridge | place: Pacific Ocean: Hydrate Ridge | reverse complement strand
GATGATGTTATTGACTCAATGATATCAGGTTTAAGGGAGATCTGTACCTTACCTGATCCAGTCGGTAAAATAGACAGCCTGGTCAAGCGACCCAATGGATTAATGGTTGGAAGGATGTCTGTACCGCTGGGTGTTATCGCGATGATCTATGAATCCAGACCCAACGTCACAATTGATGCGGCAGCTCTCTGCTTAAAAGCAGGTAACGCTGTGATTCTACGGGGAGGTTCCGAGGCGATTCATTCTAATATTGCACTTGCCTCCATTCTACAAACAGCCCTGCACAACCAGCAATTTGATACGAATGTTGTTCAGGTTATTCCGGTGACGGATCGCCAGGCAGTAAACCATCTACTTACCCTGGAGGATCAGATCGATCTCGTTATTCCACGAGGCGGCGAAGGGTTGATACGATTTGTAACGAAAAACTCCAATATTCCCGTATTAAAACATTATAAAGGTGTCTGCCATATCTACGTAGATAAAGATGCAGATCTTGAAAAGGCAGTGCCGGTAATCATTAATTCAAAAACGGATCGCCCCGGAGTATGCAATGCCCTGGAGGGACTCCTCATCCACAAGGACATTGCCGGGAAATTCTTGCCGATAATTACAGAAGAACTCAATAGAAAACATGTTACAATGCTTGGCTGTAGAAAGAGTGTTGCCCTTTCTTCTCTGGTGAAGACTGCCAGTGAAGATGACTGGGGAACCGAATTTCTTGATCTGATTCTATGCGTTAAAGTAGTTGATAATTTTGAGGGAGCAAAGGCATATATTCAACAAAACAGCTCTCAACATACTGAATCGATTCTCACTGAAAACTACACCACGGCCCAGAAATTTGTGGCTGAAATTGATGCCTCAGCTGTAATGGTTAATGCATCTACAAGATTCAATGATGGAGGTCAATTAGGACTTGGCGCTGAGATAGGGATCAGCACCACTAAGCTACACGCTTATGGGCCAATGGGGTTGGAGGAACTGACCACTCGCAAATTTGTTGTTTATGGGCAGGGCCAGGTTCGGAATTGAAACAAAAAATCGGCATACTGGGGGGAACATTTGATCCTGTGCACACCAGTCACCTTGAGTTAGCCGAAGCTGCTCGAGGGGAATATGGTCTGACCAAAATACTCTTTATCCCTGCAGCCGTTCCCCCACACAAAAGGGAAACAGAGATAACCTCATTTAAACATCGTCTCCGGATGCTTGAAATTGCCTGTGAAGCATCTGCCTTCTTCGAATGTAGTCCAATAGAAGGTGAACTGCCTAGACCATCTTATACTGTAGACACTATTAAGGCCTTGCAGTGTGGAAAAGCGAAGGAGTATACACTCTATTTCATAATAGGGGTCGATGCCTTTCTTGATATACTCACCTGGAAATCCTATAGAAAAATAGTACAGCTTGTTTCCCTTATTGTTTCCAAAAGAGAAGGAATTGATGAGAAAGAATTGGCTGATCTTGCATATAGTCTCGGCTATAAACATACAAATGGATCCGTCTGGGTTGGGTCAGAGGGCAACAAGGATATCTGTTTTCTGAAGAAGACTCCCGCAGATCTCTCTTCAACAAGTATAAGAAAAAATATAAGTGACAACCAAATAGCATTAGGAACAATACCGGAAAAAGTGATTGAATATATAAAGACCCATAATCTTTATGCCACTCAGGCTCTTTAGTGCCTTACTCTTCTCCTTACAACAAGCCCTGATGTCATTCTCCTCGGCATGGAGATGCCCCCTGATGGAAGGTTAGTACCGAGCCACTTGAAGAGAAACTTAGGGAATTACACACAGTGCAGAAAATTGAACAATAATGCACTGATAAACTGACAAAAAGGTCATTCAAAGTTCTGGATAGCGGGGATAACGTGCCGGAGGATAAAGAAACACGAACGCAGCTCTGGGAAGAAAATGTACCGGCGATGCAGCAGGGGTATCATAAGGACCTTGTACGAAAGGCGTATGAGTTGGTTCCCGGGAACGCAAAGGTCTTTCCTGCCAGGGAAAATGTTTTTGCTTCAATGAGGCAGACAAGTCTTGCAGGTACCAAAGTTGTTATAATTGGACAGGATCCTTATTTTAACGAACATCCGGGGAAGGGGCCCGAGGCCCATGGCTTGTGTTTTTCAGTCAGAAAGGGGATACCAATACCGCCATCACTCAGAAACATACTGCAGGAAGTAAATCAGTCTCTTTATAGTGGTGAGAATGTCAGCACGGACAGTGACTTGACCCGATGGGCTGTACAGGGTGTGCTTATGATCAATGCCAGTTTAACAGTGATAGCCAAACGTCCGAATTCCCATGCTGCTCTTGGCTGGAACAAGCTGACCGACAGCATAATTGAAACTATCTCTTTGAAAAAAAACCATGTGGTTTTCATGTTATGGGGAGCATTTGCGCAAAAGAAAATGTCCCTTATTGATCAGAGAAAACATCTGATCCTGGCGACAAGTCACCCCTCCCCACTATCAGCCCACAGGGGGTTTCTTGGATCCGGGGTATTTGTTAAATGCAACAACTATCTTGAAAAGACCGGACAGGAACCAATTAAGTGGTAGGCCCGGTATCGGCCCCTGTGGCAATGGTCTTTATGATGTCTTTTTTACCGATTACTCCTACGAGAGTGTCATCCTTTAACACTGGCAGGGTGTGTATATGCTTCTCTGACATTATTGTTGCTATTTCAGCAATTGTTGAGTCTTCCTGTACAGTTATTGTGTCCTTTGAAAAAATGTCGCCAACAGTGGCACCGGCCATTTTTTGCATTTCCAGCCCCATTTTTTCAGGGCTTTCCAGGAAAAAATAGGAATCGAGAATAGCCACAACTGACGGAATGTGCAGTTTTTTATTCTGAAAAATCAGATCACTCCCGGTAACCACACCAATCACCTTATTTTCATTGTCGACAACCACTGCCCCGCTTATGTTATGACTGGTTAGAATAGTAGCCAGCTCTTTGACCGAGGTTTCTTTAGTAACCGTTATAACAGAGCGTGTCATGATGTCTGAACCATTAAGCATAGTTTATCTCCCGGCTAAAAGTTCTTTAAGGGCAACTGGTATCCTGTCAGCAAGTTCCCCTGCTGTATATCCGGCACCATATAATTTAAAGAGATCATCTCCTGTCTTTCCATGCAGGTAAACGCCAGCAACAGAGGCACTGTGAACTGACAGCCCCTGGCAGATTAGCGCGCCTATAATTCCACTGAGAACATCCCCCATGCCTCCTGTAGCCATCCCGGGGTTACCAGTTGTATTGATAACGGTGGAACCATCACCAGTGGTAATCAAGGTTCCTGCTCCCTTGAGTACTACTATTATATCATGAACTGGATTTTTAAAAAGCTGGCAAACTGCATTTGCAGCTTCCAAACGATTATTTTGAACTTCAGCAGTAGATTTATCGATAAGTCTGCTGAGTTCACCCGGGTGGGGTGTGAATATTCGGGATGCAGCCGGCGTTCCTATTTGGTCGGAGCATAAGGCGAGTATATTTAAACCATCGGCATCAAGTATCAGCGGACAGTTTGCATCATGGTATAACTGCAGTACCAGTCGTTTGGTGCTTTCCTCGGTGCCAAGACCAGGTCCGATCACCAGTGCATCTTTACCGGACAAATTTTGCAAAATTATATCAATATCATCATATTGAAAAAAATCACTGCTCACCGGAAGAGGGATGGTCATTGCCTCGATCAGTGAGATTTCATATATTGAATTGAGGTTATCAGGGGCTAGAAGGCTTACAAGCCCGGCCCCGGTTCTCATCCCCCCTCTAGCCGCTAAAATGGCAGCGCCTGTTTTGCCGGAAGACCCTGCAAGAATAAGCAAATGTCCATGGTCTCCCTTATGAGACCCTTTTTTACGGCTGAGTCCGCCTGCCATTTTTCTAAAACCATCCTTTGTGGACAGTTCAGTTTGAACATCTGTTCGCTGTAGAGTCTCCGGTGGAATACCAATGTCGATAATCTCAAGTTTACCGACTGACGACTCACTGGCATGGATAAAATGGCCAGGTTTTGCACAGCAATATGTAGCGGTGAAATTTGCTCTGACACAGGTGCCAAGCATTCTACCAGTATTAGAGTCCAGACCGGAAGGGATATCAACCGAGATGACAGGGGATTTGTGGCAAAAATCTTTGCTGTTTATAAGCTCGATAGTATCAGCAAAATGGGATTCCACCTTTCTCGTTAAACCTATGCCGAAAATAGCATCAATAATTGCGTAACAGGGTTGCCCGCCTGATTCTAATTCCTTTAACAGAATTGGGATAGTTTCGATTCGATTCTGAGTGTCTATGACATGACAGGATAACTTGAGCTTCTGTACAATCCTGAAATTAACTGCAGCATCGCCTGTAAGTGTATCAGGGTTTACAAGGAAGAAGAAAATCGGTTGGCAACCACGCTGGTGAAGGTGTCTTCCGATAACCAGCCCATCTCCCCCATTATTTCCGGGACCGACAAAAATAAGGGTAAAGGTGTCTTTACAGGATCCGCACTGGTGCTCGATCATTTTTACGGTACCAAGTCCGGCATTTTCCATCAGTACGATGCCTGGGATACAGAAATCGTTTATTGCCGACGTATCAAGGGCTCGCATCTCCTGGGAAGTAGGCAGTTTCATTTGCGCAGGTATCCTATAGAAGAACAGTGGTTACTGATAAAAACCTGTAACGCCGTAGATCGGACTTTTTACGACGCCATCTTATTTATTAATGAGGTTTTTACAGAAATGGCATGGTTCAAACCCGACATCAAATGCAATTTGAACATTTTTAAATTCAATTGTACAGTTTTTACAGTCATAATATTCACACTCCGGTAAGTGAAACACCCTGCTGATAACATTGCCCCTGATAGCTGTTGCAGCAGCCGTGGAATGCAGGCTGTCATCTACAGGTTCCGTCACCGGCTCTGTTCCTTTTATTTTATAAATGATATTGTTATATAGCTTTGAAAATCCCAGGATTATGCCGCCTGTTTTTTCTCTAAAGAACAAAGTTATAACTTCAGGGAGCAGGGGTTTTTCATTTGCGACCCGGAAAATCCAGAAAACAGTCAGTAAGAAGAAAAGACTGTTTGGTGCCCACATTGCGAGTGCTGTTGGCAGCAGATCTTCCTCAGCAAACGTTTTGCCAACTGTAAAGAGAATATAGTAGAGAATAAAGATAGCAAGACCAACCTGTAGGCCAATTGCTTTTTTCCCAGGTCTGGCCTGTAATCCAAGGGGCAGTCCGATAAGGCTTATCATTAAACAGCCAAAGGGAAGTACCAGCCGTTTGTGGTACTCTATAAGCAGCTTTCGTCTGGATTCCGTATTTCCCTTTTCTTGAGAGGCACGTTCAAGGAGTTGACCCATTGTAAGCGAACTTTTTTTCAAACGAGTTGCTTTTCTATTTTGAGGTTGCAAAGGGATGTTGATCAGATATCGTTCAAATTGAACGATCTGGGCATTATCCAGACTGGGACGATGAAGGCTGCCGTTTCGCAACTCTATGGATACCACCATGTTCTCCATGTTGCTGCTCATACCCCCCGCAGATGCCATAGTAATAATAGGATTGTCCACTCCGCGCATATCGGAAACCCAGACATCTTTCCATTGACCAGTGGCTTTATCTATTTTATTTACATAAACAACAACATCTCCGAGAGCTTCTGTGAAGGTGTGTTCTTTGATACCTTTATTGATTTTTTCATTCAGCAACTGAAAGACAAGCTGTTTCATCGAAATTTCACTCAAAGGAATGAGCTTGATTGAAAAGTAACCGCTGAGCAGCGCAATAAGGGTTGCTACTATGATAACCGGCGGCAGAATTTGAAAAATGCTTATTCCACTGGCTTTCAGGGCAAGAATTTCCGAATCACTTGAGAGGCGTGCGAAAGCTATGGTAATTCCCATCATCGCCGCCATGGGAATTGAATAAAGAAAAATAGTGGGAAAAAGAAATGCAAAAAGGCGTACGAAATCAGCCAGTCCAATACTCAAATCAAGAATGAAATTGAGAAAGGGGATAAGTTTGACCAGAAAAAAAACACAGTTCATTATAATAAAACTTGCAAAAAAGGGTGCGAGCATTTCAGTTGCAAGATAACTGTATAAAAGTAGGGGAAGTTTGGAAGCTGTTTTCATAAGTGGTGTTAACGGGATTTAAAATTTAGTGCCTTACTTCAGAACTTCTGCAATAAAAAACGAGAAACTGAGGAGTGTATTTTAAAATTTTGTGGTTACATATACCACCAAGGTACTTATCCAAGCATTCTAAAAGTTCCGATTTGTTCGAGTTGCGACGTTCGTAATTAGACAACAATACTGAAAAATCTTTCTTGAAACAAGTATCAAGTCTATAGGCTTCCTTGCAAAAATAGGATTTTCATTCAAAATATAGTCTTGCGAAAAATTTTACCACAGGCATATACGTGATATTCTGAGGATAAAATTTTTGGCATAACACAGAGGTTGGGTGAATAGGCAATTTTGAAAGAAAGCCTATATAAGAGATGATAAGGAAATCCCGATCTATTCGGTTTACGCATAAGGAGACGACAACAGTGCATTTATTTGAAACTGAAGAGGGTGATAGATGGGTATGTATTACCTGTGGAGTTGAAGAAGCACCAATGATAGAAGAGAAGAAGTGGGAATGGATTTTTGACAAGAATGATCAGACCTTGCGCTGCTCGTTGTGTGGGGGACCTGACTATGATTTTGAAGATTGAAGGTATTGCAAGGAGCTTGTTCGAGGATGCATTTTGAACAAAATGCTTATTCTCGGACAAGCTCCTAGAAAACAGGCAAAACCACCTATATCGTTTATCGAAGTTAGAATTTGGAGTCAGTTATCGGTTCCGCTATTGTAACGTCTATCCAGTGCTGATCCCACCACTCTTTAGGCATAACAAATATCCCGTTTACCAGCATTGAAAAATGCAAATGATCCCCACCAGCCATCCCGGTTGTACCCGTCAATCCCAGCACTGCCTTCTGCTTAACTTTATCCCCAGGGGCAACATTTATCTCGCTCAGGTGGGAGTAGAGACTGAAAACACCCTGACCATGATCGAGCATTACCATGTTACCATAGATCCCTAGATAATCGGCAAAGATAACTTCTCCCCGATTAGCGGCTTTTACTTCCGCCCTGCGTGTTGAGGCGATATCCATTCCGAGATGAACCTGATTGTCTATCGCTTTACTCTTATAAAAGTACGTTCGATAATCAGCGAACCCGGCCCGGGAACTGCCTGCCATCCTCAAGAACTTCCCTTCCCACAACCGTTCATCCAAAGGGTTTTTACATAAATTGCTGATTTCCTTGTTATTCTGTTTTCGTATAGTGTTGTTTATATAGAGATATTTATCCAGAGAACTGCCGGACATAGCTGGATAGTATTGCTGGAATTCGGGAATTTTCTTTGAAAGAAACCCATCACTGACATTAATTTTATCCTTTTTCTTCTTATCTGCTTTATAAACTGTTGAGAATGGAACATCGGCACTGTTTCCAGCAATATCAACAGCAGTAATTGCCAGAGAATCAATTTTTTCTGCATCAAAGGGAAGGGCAAAAAAAGAGATATAGGTGTCATCTCTTCCGTCACCGATAAGAAAACCTGGATTAAAGTGACCATTAACAGCTATACCATGGCGACAATTGTTCTCGGAGAGACGATAAATTGCAATTCCTGAGCCTCCGGGAATGATATATTTTTCACTGTGTAGGATTTGAATACGAGGCGGTTTCGTATCTATTGTAACATGTTTCTGGACAACGGTTTTATTTCCCTTGAGCCATCCGTTAAAAGAGAAATCAGTTACTTCAAGTGTGAGAGTCAATGATCCGTCCTTAAACCCATGCTTGTGAGCATCGAAAGGAAGAGATTTATTGTCTTCTAAAGGACCCACATGTCCCTTATACGAACTTCTGGGAAAGGTAACACTGTGTAAAACCTTCTTTATTTCCCCCTGGGTAGCATTGAGCGAGATCGACCTGATGCCACTTTTTTGATCAGATACAAGATATTGAACAATACTGTCCTGGCCGATATATTCCCCTGTAGATTCAAAGCTGGCGACAGGTTTTTCATTTTCGAAAAAGAATATATATCCTCCGGCGATAGTGACGAGGGTAAGTATCAGTAAAATAATTAAGAGAAATCTCCCCGGTCGTGTTGGTCTATTTCTATATTTTGATCCCATAACGTATATAATTTTTTTAAAGTACAGTATTTATCAGCAGTGTCCGGTTAGAAAATTGCAAAGCCTGTAAAACGGATTCATGGGAAACTTTTGTCCGCTTTTGGCAGTAGATTACCCATGAATCCTCCTGCAGGATCTAAACCGGACATTACTGAGTATTTATAGTAAATTTCAGATTTTATCTCTGCCATAATATCTCATATTTTTCAATATGAAGATCTTTGGAGGGAGAGATGATGATACGTTTCCCTGTATCTTTTTCAAGGAGTGCCATGGTGAACTCTTCGTCAATATTCAGCATATCGGCAATCCTGTCGTGCACTCTCAGAGTAACCGTTGAACCTTTGGCCTTGTCAGCATTTCTGCTGATCTTCCGAAAAATATCATAGCAGATGGTTCGTCTGGATCTAATTACGCCCTCTCCGGAACAGTAGTGACAGGGTTCGCACATGAGCTGGTAAAGGTTTTCGGTATTTCTCTTTCTGGTCATTTGCACAAGGCCGAATTCGGAAAGTTTAAGAATATTGTTTCTGCTTTTGTCTTTTTTCACAGCTTCGCTGAAGGTGTTATAGAGCTCCTCCCGGTGATTTTCATCTTCCATATCAATAAAATCGATGATAATAATTCCACCGATATTACGAAGCCTCAGTTGATAAGCAATTTCAACAGCCGCTTCGATATTTGTTTTGAAAATAGTGTCATTCAGGTTACTTTTTCCAACAAAACGACCCGTGTTTACGTCGATTACTGAAAGGGCCTCAGTCGACTCTATGATGATATATCCCCCCGACCTTAACCAGACTTTTTTTTCAGTAGCTCGGGCAATATCCGCTTCTATATTGTGTGCCTCAAAGAGAGGTAACTCTTTTTCGTGATAAAGTGAGATTTTATTTTGCAGTTGGGGTGCGAATGTTTTAACAAATTCAAGAAGCTTTTTATGGCCCACAGGATCATCAATGATAAGAGTATCCACATCTCGTGTGAAAAAATCCCTGATAGATTTTAAAATAATATCCAGATCTTCGTACACCAGGACGGGTGCCGACATGTTTTCTGCTTTGTCACTGATATCCTCCCAGAGCAACAAAAGAAATTCCATGTCTGCTTCAAGTTCTTCCTGGGTTGCATACTCGGCGACTGTTCTGACAATAAATCCGGTATCCCCGGGACGAATTTTTTCAATCTGCCCTTTCAGCTGTTCTCTGATCTGTTCGTCTTCTATCTTTCTGGAAATTCCAATGTGATCTGTGAATGGAATAAAGACAAGGTTGCGGCATGGAAGTGTTATATGACAGGTCAACCTGGCGCCCTTAGTGCCAATAGGGTCTTTATTAACCTGGACAATTAAATCCTGTCCTTCTTTTAAAAGATCTTCAATACGGAGCCCTTGAGCTCGTATATGACTGTTGGAACGATCTGTAATGCAGGAATTTTCCCGGGACGAACTGCATGGAATAAAGACATCAGCGACATACAGAAAACCGGTGCGCTCCATACCTATATCAACAAATGCGGCCTGCATACCGGGGAGCACACGTACCACCTTGCCCTTGTAAATGTTACCGATGAGACCTTTTTGAGTGTGTTTCTGCATGTGAAATTCACTCAGAGTCCCATCCTCTACAAGCGCAAGACGCACCTCATAGCTTGTAGAGTTAATAAGTATACCTGTGGACATTGTATAACCGTAAAATCTAATATTTAGACTTCCCGACCGGGAAGGAGTATGTTGTCTGAACATTGTATTGTACAGTATTGCCATACTAAAATGCCATAGTAATAATGTTTTTATATGATTAAAGACAGTTAAATTGAGTCATGGATGCCTGTCCTGTATCAGTTATTATTCCAACGTATAATCGTGCCGAATTCCTTAATCGGGCACTTCTGTCCATAACACGGCAGACATTAAGATGTGCTGAGATTATAGTGGTCGATGACGGATCAACCGACAATACTCCCGCTATTCTTGAAGCATTTTCCCGCACTGAGAAAGTACCGCTGACTGTATTGAAACAAAATAACAAAGGAGTCGCGTCGGCACGTAATCGTGGAATAGTTAGGGCAGCACATGAATATATTGTTTTTCTCGATTCAGACGATCACTGGCATAAGAGAAAAATTGAAATGCAATTCAAGGCGTTAAAAGAAAACCCGGATTATTTGATAAGTCATACCAGGGAAAAATGGTTGAGACGGGGAATTCATCTCAACCAGAAAAGAAAACATACCCCGCAGCACGGTAATATTTTTCAACACAGTTTGCAGCTCTGTGCTGTAGGTATGTCAACAGTGATGGTTAGAAAAGAGTTGTTTTCACTGGTTGGGATATTTGACGAAACTCTTCGCTGTTGTGAAGATTATGACCTCTGGTTGCGTGTAAGCTGCAGGTTCTCCTTTAACCTGATTGATAGTCCTCTAACTGTCAAGGAGGGTGGGCGTGCAGACCAGGTGTCATATATATATAGAACGGGAATGGATCGTATGCGTATTTACAGTATTAAAAAAATGCTCGATTCTGGGATTCTCACCAAAGAACAAACCATTCTTGCACTGGATGAATTTAACAGGAAATGTTCTGTTTTTGGTAATGGCTGCATCAAACATGGCAAAGTGGAGACCGGAGAATATTATCTGAATCTAGTAAAAGATTATCTGAATAATGATAAAATTGTAAGAACATAAAACTATATTTTTACCAAACGAGAGCGAAAAGCAGTGTCTGAAAACTCCTGGAGAGATCCATCATCTTTTATCGAACAGATTTTTGTTGAAGAATCCTGCCTGGAACTGCCATATACAAAGGAAATTCTCCACAGAACCCAATTGCCCTGCACCATTGTTCCGGATAGGGGGAAACCCAACGATCTTGATAAAAATTATGTGGATAACCTTACCGCCGGTAAACGACAACTGTTTCTTTGTAAGAATCGTGGAATATTTTTTAAACCGTGTCCAGGCACCCGCGAATATCAATGCTGTGATTATCAGGTACTAAATACTGGGATGAATTGCCCAATAGACTGTGTTTACTGCATTTTACAGGCATATCTCAATGCACCTTGGCTGACATTCTATGTCAATACAGAAAAGCTGTTTCTGGAACTTGATGAGGCTCTGCTTACCAATCCGGATCGATTTTTTCGCATAGGAACCGGGGAATTTACCGATTCTCTGGCAATTGACAGGTTGACAGGGTTGAGCAGATTGCTGGTGAACTATTTCGCTCAACAGAAAAATGCGGTTCTTGAGCTGAAAACCAAGAGTGGTGTTATAGAGAACCTGAAGGGAATTAAACACCATGGCAGAACGATAATTGCTTGGTCATTGAATAGTCCGATCATAATGAAAAGGGAAGAGATTCGTTCAGCCTCTCTGGATGAAAGGCTTGCTGCCGCAAGATGTTGTGCCGAGTGGGGATACAAACTGGCATTCCATTTTGACCCGATAATTGATCATCCCGGTTGGATGGAGGGATATGCAGAGACTATTCGACGACTCTACGAAGAGGTGCCTGCTGAATCGATCGTCTGGATATCCCTGGGAGCATTACGATTTATTCCAAGTTTGAAGGAAATAGGGATACAGAGATTCCCACACTCAAATATCTACTATCAGGAGTTTATTGAAGGACTGGACAATAAATCACGGTATTTCAGGCCGAACAGAGTAAAAATGTATCAGTTCATTTATAACTGCCTGAAAGAAAAAGCTGCCGAAGAGACGTGCATCTATTTTTGCATGGAGAGCGATGAAATATGGCGGGAGGTCATGGGCTTTATTCCCGCTGAAAAAGGCGGCATACCACTTATGCTGGATCAAACTGTTATAAGCAGATAAT
>LGVF01552783.1_pt1 | contig 12063 bp, 10 predicted proteins | sample 469901 | NCBI WGS metagenome assembly LGVF01 (sample SAMN03893561, study PRJNA290197) | marine sediment metagenome | material: sediment; isolation source: combined push core samples #3730, #5133, and #5579 collected at Hydrate Ridge | place: Pacific Ocean: Hydrate Ridge | reverse complement strand
GGATATATCAGCGCGAGCCGCTGAAGGCACAATTCAAGATCCTGCAATAAAACAGCTTGGCGCGAACAATCTTCAAAGTAAGCTTTCACCGTAAAAATATCGCTATCTGTTTCATCTGGATCGGGGGGAATAAACGTATCCAATGATCGCTCTTCGACAACAACACCAACACTGCCAAGCTCATTCAACTCAGAGCAAAGAAGATCGGCGGAGGACACCGGGACACGTAACATTATTTCAAGCCATTTATCAGTCATTTCGCTTATGTAACAAAGCTCTGTGCTAAAGGCAATAAAAAACCTTGACAATCAATCATCAACTACGCTTAACTTTCATCGCTCTAATGAACCAAATACCTCACTTGGTATCAGCATACCAAATAAGACTTAAACTTCTACCCATTAAGTTGTCTGTTTTAGCCTAATGAGGCTTGCAGTTCTGTTCAGACATGATACAGTCTTTAAAAAGGCTAATGAATTGACAATATTTTGAATAGACAAATACAAGATCAAATAAACGGTCCTAAGGTTTTTCTCCTTTCCGATGCAACGGGGGAGACTGCCGAAAACTTGGTTAACGCCGCGTTAACACAGTTTCGTGGTACAGATGTCCAATTGAACCGAATTAGCAATGTACGCACAAAAAATCAGGTTTATGAAGCTCTGGATGCGGCGGTTAAGCAGCGCGCGCTGGTGATCTACACAATGGTCAATCGCGAGCTTTCACGCTTGGTTCACGACGAATGTGAGGCGTTAGGGCTGACAAACTTTGACATTATGACACCGTTACTTATCCGCTGTTCTGAGTTTCTCGGTGCAACACCAAACGAAACACCGGGACTGCTACATGGTGTTGACGAAGAGTATTTTCGCCGTATTGATGCCGTCGAGTTTACCGTGCGCAATGACGACGGTCAAGAAACACGCTTTTTAAATAAGGCCGACATTGTTCTTGTCGGAGTTTCACGAACAAGCAAGACACCACTTTCGATCTACCTTGCTCACCGTGGCTGGAAAGTGGCGAACATCCCTTTAGTTAGTGGTATAGACCCGCCAAAGGAGCTGCTAAGCATCGACCATAAGCGGGTGATCGGACTGGTCATTAACCCTGAACGTTTGGTTGAACTTCGCGCATCACGATTACGCAACCTCGGTCAAGACCCGCGTACTGCTTACGCCGATTTTGAACAAGTTGAGGCAGAGTTAAAACAAGCAAAAGCGTTTTTCCGCAAGCAAAAATGGTCCATTATTAACGTAACGGGAAAGGCAGTGGAAGAGACGGCAAATGAGGTCTTAGTTAAATTGAAATTAAAATAGGGCATCGCACATCACGATAATTTATTTTCACATTGCAACGTGAGTTGCATACTATTAATCGCAAGAGATTGCAGATAAAGGAGTACTAACCAATGAAGATTCTAGTCGTTGAAGACGAAAAAAAAGTCGCTAGTTTTATTCAGCGTGGACTTGAAGAGGAATGCTTTAGTGTTGACATTGCGACCAACGGTGAAGAGGGTCTCAGTATGGCCGAAGCCAACCATTACGACCTGATCCTTATGGACGTAATGCTACCAAAAAAAGATGGCCTCACAGTCATTAAAGAGCTACGCAGCAAAGAGATCACTGCTCCAGTACTATGCCTGACAGCAAAAGACAGTGTTGAAGATATTGTTGCTGGTCTTGACAGCGGTAGCGATGATTACCTGACTAAACCTTTTGCTTTTGCAGAACTTTTGGCCCGTGTTAAAGCGCTGGTACGTCGTGGTGCTAAAGATCGTGGTGCCGAGATCTATTTTGCCGACCTACGCCTTGACCCAGTGACTCATAAAGTATGGCGCTCGGACAAAAGCATCGACCTTACAGCTAAAGAGTATGGCCTCCTTGAGTACTTCATGCGCAATCCAAATCAAGTGCTAACGCGCGCTATGATTGCTGAGCACGTATGGGACTACACCTTCGATTCATTTACCAACATCATTGATGTATACGTTAACTACCTGCGTAAGAAGGTTGACAAAGACCACACCAAAAAGCTTATTCACACGATCCGTGGTGTTGGTTATGTCCTAAAGGAGGACTAATTGTTCCTGCCCCATTCTGTAAAAAATCGCCTGATACTTTGGGCCGTCCTCGCGCTGGCTGTCACTTCGGCAGCCAGCGCTGTGGTTTGCCTTACCTACTCTTCCCGCGTGGCGAAAGCTGCTGCTAACGCGGGAACAATAGCTACGAACCAAGGACTAAACTTCGAGATACTCCTACCCCTCATCATCCCTTACATTTTGTTACTCGTCGCCATCATTGTGTTGTTTAGTTGGCGTGTCAACCGTTGCATCAACCCACTTATTGACCTAACACGACGCTGCCGCGAAATCACCATCAACAACCTCAGCCTCCGCTTTTCCTCCACCGAAAGCTGCAAAGAGGCCAACGCCCTTGTTACAGAATACAACACCATGCTCGACCGCCTTGAATCGGGGGTAAAGAGGATTCGACAATTTTCAGGCGATGCCTCTCACGAACTGCGCACACCATTGACGATTTTGCGTGGTGAAACTGAAGTTGGTTTGCGCTGGGCAAAAACTGCGGACGAGATGCGCAACATCCTCCAATCGAATATGGAAGAGATAGAACGGATGGGCCGGATCATTGAAGATCTGCTGACCCTCGCTAAAAGTGAATCTGGTGAGCTGCCACTATCAATTCGTGAAATCAGCTTAAGCGACCTGTTACAAGAACTTTATCTACAAGGCAGAACCCTCGCTGAATCAAAAAATATCGAGGTAACATTAAGCCACAAGGTCAATGAAGAGATTTTGATTCGTGGTGATGATCTACGTTTACGCCAACTTTTTCTTAACCTGATCAGCAATGCCATTCGCTATACCAATGTTAGTGGCACTGTAACTATTGATGTCGACCGCCAAGACTCTGAGGTCATCGTTGAGATCGGTGATAACGGCATTGGCATTCCACACCAGCATCTGCCCCATATTTTTGAACGCTTTTACCGCACTGACGAAGCACGTAATCGCACCACTGGCGGCACAGGCCTCGGATTAGCAATCGTAAAAGGGATTACCGATGCCCATAACGGCACGATTCAGGTCACATCAACGCCTAATGTCGGCAGCACATTCTCAATCAGCCTCCCCGTGGATGGGCCAGAACCTAAACCAAGTCAGAAATAGCAATAACACAACCATAGTGCTTGCACTCAAAGAGTTACATGTTATTTTTTGGCCAAATAAACATTCAATTTCATGGAGGAACTGCATGAAACGGACCACCTTATATCGAGTTGTTTTGGCCTTAATACTTCTAGTTCCAACGATAGGTTGGAGCCACACGCCTGATTTTGTCGCGTTGACCAAACAGTTAAAGCCAGCTGTAGTGAATATCAGTACGTCACTACACAACCAGTCAACTACCTTCCGGCGAGCAGCAACCGTCATTGACTCACCGTGATTTTTTTGAAGATTTTTTTAAAAATTTCCTGCAAGAGTACAATGGCCCGCACGACCCAAAAAAATCACTCGGATCAGGTTTCATCATTTCAGATGATGGCTATATTCTGACCAATGAGCATGTCGTTGATAATGCCGATGAGATCAAAGTTCAAATCGCTGGTGGCAGGATTTTCTCGGCGACAGTACAAGGGGTTGATTCAAAACTCGATCTTGCCCTGTTGAAAATTGAAACGGACGAAAAGTTACCAACGGTAACCCTTGGCAACAGCGACGAACTTGAGATTGGCGAATGGGTCATGGCTATTGGCAACCCATTTGGCCTCCAACAAACGGTAACCGTTGGCATTGTTTCGGCCAAAGGTCGAGTACTTGGTGCAGGCCCTTACGATAACTTCATCCAAACGGATGCCTCAATCAACCCTGGCAATTCTGGCGGGCCACTATTTAATACGCGCGGTGAAGTGGTCGGCATTAATGCAGCCATCGTCTCCGGAGCACAAGGGCTCGGCTTCGCGATTCCCATTAATGCAGCGAAAAATATTTTACCCCAGCTCAAAGCCACAGGCCATGTCACACGTGGCTGGCTAGGCGTGACCATACAAAAAGTATCCAAAGATCTCGCTGATTCATTTGATCTCGAAACCACGAAGGGCGCACTGATCTCCTCCATCACTGAAAACTCTCCGGCTCAACAGGCGGGATTAAAACGGGGCGATATCATCATGACCCTCGACGAACACAAGATTGAGAGCATCAACGACCTACCACGCTTAGTGGCCGACATTGCTATTGGCGACACGGCAAATATCGGTGTCTACCGCGATGGCAAGAACCTCAACATCATGGTGACCATTGGTGAACTAAATGCTGAAGAAAAGATTGCAACAGTTCCTGTTCGCGACAACCCTCTCGGCATCACAACCATGGACCTTAGCGATGAGATAAAAAGGCGACTGAACATCCAAGCCGAGCAAGGCGTTGTGATCACCTCGGTTATTGTTGGCGGTGTTGCAGAACAAGCAAAATTGCTCCCTGGCGATGTGATCGTTGAGTACAACAATCAACAAATTTCTAGCCAATCTGACCTCAACAAGGCTGTCTCATCTGACAACCATGAGCGGGTTCAACGCCTCCTAATTCAACGTGGCAACGGCTTATTTTTCACCACACTAATCCTTGAATAAATACAACGGGTCGAATCACCAGCGGTAACACCACTGCCGCCGCAACTCAGGGCACACAAAGATTAACAATTACGCACTGTGCATTCGCACAGTGCGTAATTAAAGCGCCTATGCTAGCTTTCCCCCATGCGTATTAAACTCAAACACCAAATCTTAATGGCCCCAGCAGCCGTCCTATTAATTATGGGACTTTTACTGATTTTTCTTCAGTATTCCTACTGGGATTTATCGGTTAAACGCCGTCAGGCGAACGACCTCGTTAAGGTGTTCATCTCGTTAGCCGAGGCTGATCTTGCGGCAAAGAGAATCCATGCGCTATCTACGGCATTGCGGCGTAATTTCGTCGTTAATGCGCCACGCCTTGAAGAGATGGATCAACTTTACGCACACCTTTCTCGGGCCATCAATCACACACTGGCGCACCTAAAAGTGCCACCCGAAACAGTTACCGTATTAAATCAAGCCGTTGCTGACCTCGATCCGAGTGAGGGCATTGATACTGAACGTTTTCTCTCTGCCCTCTCGGTCATGCGTCCTAAAGTGATCACCCTCATTGAAACGGCGCGCAGCCAACGCGGGAAAATTAAACGAAAACAAAACAAAAGTATTGATGAACTGGTTGCACGAACGGCCCTGGTCTCCCTTATTGTCATGAGCGCATCCATTGTTTTAGGGATTTTATTATCGCTATTTTTCGCCCGCCGAATTTTACGCCGAATCCAACTGATCTCGTCTGGAGCAAGTAGCCTACTGCGTGGCGAGCGCGACCTGAGCACCGCCCCCGAAACAATCAGCGATGAACTTGATGATCTCAACGTTTCACTGGGTAACATGGCTGACAAGCTGATTCGTGTTGTCGGTGCCGAGAAACTACTCGAAGGAGCAGAAGAGGAGCGACGGCGGATTGCTCGTGACCTGCACGACCAAACCCTTTCAGACCTCTCAAACATTCTACGGGACGTTCAAGAACTTAAATCGGGAACATGCGCAGAAGTTGCAATGAAAATCGAAACCGAACTTCAGGGGTCGATCAATAACTTAAGGGAAGTCATGGATGATCTGCATCCACAAACCCTTGACGTATTAGGACTCAATGCAGCACTGCAATCTCACATTGAAACGCATCAAAATGGCAATGGCCACAGTGTCGAAAGCAACTATTATGCTTCCGACTTAGCTGAAGAACTTGTTCTGTCGAAATCGGTTCAACTTCAGCTCTATCGTATTATTGTTGAAGCCGTGCATAATGTGTATCGTCACTCTGGAGCGACACGCTACGAAGTCAACTTTGATGTGGCAAATCAACACATCGTCATATCGGTTGAAGATAATGGCTGCGGATTCACCCTATCAAAGGATGCTCTAGGTCGTGGTCTACACAATATTCAAGAGCGTGCTCGAACTATTGGCGCGACGGTTGAATGGCGCTCCTCCCGTTTTTCCACGGGAACACGCTTTGAAGTATCAGTGGAACATAACAAAAATGATGAAACAGAAACGTAACTATTCAGCACACCATCCATTGTGCTGGGAACCCCCATGTCAAGGGTGTTTGTCGCCATGGACGGCGGCAACAAACCCCATGGATGGGTTCATGTGTCCCTTGATATGGGGGTTGCTAGCACATCATGCTGAATAGCTATACCGAAACAACATAAACACCGCTGGAATCAGTAGCCGACAATTTATAACGGAGAGACACCATGCCAGCATTTAAAATTATTATCGCCGAAGATAACCCCAAAGATTTTGAATTTCTTGAGCAGCTTTTAGCTGATTCTGACCTAGCCAATTTCACTATTGCTCGGGCACCAAATGGTCAGGCTGCCCTTGAAATGGCGTTAGAAGTTGAAAACCCGCTGGTCATTAGCGATATTCAAATGCCCGAATTGAATGGTATTGATTTTGCCAAGGCACTTTGGGATCAAAAGCCCCAAGCACGGATTGTCTTTTGGAGTCAATTTAAAGATGAGATGTACGTGCGCTCGCTGCTAAAAATTGTACCGCCAGAAACTGTTTACGGTTACATCCTAAAATCAAACACTAAGAGCCGTATCGCTTCGGCTGTTGTCACCGTGCTAATTGATGAACAATGCTGGATTGACCCCGATGTACGCAAAGTTCAAGGTCGAACGGGTCACAGTCAAACGGCTCTCTCCGATATTGAATTCGAAGCGCTCATTGATATTTCACTTGGACTAACAGATAACCTGATCGCCCAGCGGCGTTATCTCTCTCGGCGTGGGGTACAAAGCCGGCTCAACTCACTGTACAACAAGCTGAGTATTGACCAAGAACAATTTCAAACGGAAAAAGTGGGCGATGCCTTCAACCCACGCAACAGAGCCGTTTCAGTCGCCACGCATCGTGGTCTGATCAACCCCTTCGAGCTTGAGCACGAAGAACGGGAACTGCAAGAGTGGCTGATTCAATTTAAAAAACGCAATAAAATCAAAGAGTAGAGATCTCGTCATCAACTTCAGCCAAAGCCAACAGCACCCGCGCTCGTTTGAGCGCGGCATCAATATCACCAACTATCTGCTGTTCGCCAAGCTCAGAATATAAATATGTCCGTTTTAGCTTCGTCAACACATTGTCCTGAACGCCTGACAAAATCAATTGCGTGTTATCGTTGTCTGTTTTTTCGAAGACATCTTCCAAAACACGAATAGCCGTCGCATCAATCGTAAAGATATGACGCATACGTAAGATGAGAACCTTGGGTGGCTGTTCAATAATACTCAAGGTATCTTTAAACTGATTGGTCGCACCAAAGAAAAACGGCCCGTGCACTTCAAACACCTCAACCCCTTGAGGAATTTTGTACAACGAAATCGAACGATCATCTTCCTGCTCTTCATCCAAATTTAAAACACCCTGACCACTCACGTGGCGAACCTGTGTTGCACTACCCATCCGTTGCATAAACAGTAACGCCGACAACACTACGCCGACCTCAATAGCAACAGTTAAATCGACAAATACTGTCAATGCAAAGGTGGTCAGCATCACAAAAATATCGTTACGTGGCGAACGAAATAAGCGCACAAAGTGGCGCCACTCGCTCATATGGTAGGCAACAACTAACAAGACTGCGGCTAGTGTAGCTAAAGGGATAAGACTGGCCCAACGACCAAACACCATCATAATCATGAGTAATGTCAACGCGTGGACTAATCCAGAAATAGGCGTTGTACCACCATTTTTTACATTGGTTGCCGTTCGTGCAATGGCTCCCGTCGCCGGAATACCACCGAACAGCGGACAAACCATATTCGCAATCCCCTGCGCAACTAACTCCATGTTGGATTTATGGCGGTGCCCCGTCATGCCATCTGAAACCACGGCCGACAGGAGTGATTCGATCGCCGCCAACAGCGCAATCGTTAATGCTGGTGAAATTAAAGCAGGGATCATGGCCCACTCAAAATGGGGCAACTGAGGCCGTGGCAACATCGTTGGTACTTGACCGAAAGCACTACCAATAGTTTCAACAGGGAGATTAGAGCCCTGAACAATCACCGTTGTTACAATCAGCGCAACAATAGAGCCAGGGATCTTTTTAGTCACACGCGGCCAGAGAAGAATAATTGCTAACGCCAACCCGCCCACAACAACGGATTCAATAGAAAACGTCGAAAGATTATGAGAGTAGAGCACTACGCGATCAACAAAACTTGTTGAAGAAGATTCTAGCCTAAGCCCAAATAGATCCTTAACTTGGGTCATGGCGATAATCAACGCAATACCACTGGTAAAACCGACGGTCATCGGATAGGGGATGAACTTAATCGCCGTACCTAAACGACAGACACCCATCACAATCAACAGTGCTCCCGCCATCATGGTAGCAACCGCTAAACCAGCATAACCATGCTGCTGAACAATGGAAAAAACAACAACAATAAACGCACCGGTTGGTCCACCAATTTGCACCCGACTGCCACTAAATAGTGAGATGAGAAACCCCGCAATAACTGCGGTGAACAGACCCTGTTCAGGCTTCACCCCCGATGCAATGGCAAAAGCGATGGCTAACGGTAGGGCCACGACGCCAACAATTAACCCAGACATTAAATCTTCAACAAATCGTTTGCGTGAGTAACCCTCTTTCAGGCAACACAGCAACTCTGGCACTAAACGCGAAGTCATCAGCACTCCTTCTGATAAACTCGTCGTTAGATAGATATCAGATGGTCTCGGCTTTACAGGATATTACGTAAAGGGAGGCTAGGTGATAGGTACCTTCCGAACCTTATTAACAAGTCTCGATAGGCGACACTCAGCAGATGGGTATCGTCTTGCAGGTGGGTAGCCTATGCCTTTTTCACAGAGATGACAAGGGGAGATTAGCGTTTTAATTGATAGCGTCGAACGGCTCGATTGTGCTCTTTGAGGGTATGCGAGAAATAATGACCGCCCTCACCCGTTGCAACAAAGTATAGATAGTTTCCGACTTCAGGATAAGCGGCAGCGTGCAGAGCAGCTAATCCCNNTGTAGGTATTATAAGGGCTGCTGGTACGCAAATCGTTACGGGTTAAATTCCCGTTAAAATCCTTAATCCCGTAAATAACCGTCGGATCAGCCTGCAACCTCATGCCGCGCTTGAGACGATTATGAAACACCGCCGAGATGCGTGGCATCTCTTGTTCATTGCCAGCTTCTTTTTGAATAATCGACGCCAGGGTCAAAAGCTGGAACTCATTCAGACCACGTTTTTTTGCCGCGCCAAGAAGTGATTTGGTCAGGTGCTGCTGTGTCTGGCTGACCATCACTTGTAAAATTGTTCGTTCAGAACTTCCAGGAGCAAAGCGGTAGGTTTCAGGAAACAGATAGCCTTCGAGAGTGGAAGCCTTGACATTCAGCTTTTGCCGAAAGGATTCATCCTTCAATAAGGCATGATAACGGGCCTTATCACCCAAACCAGACTGTGCACAAAAAGCAACCACCTCAACGACGGTCATCCCCTCAGGGAGGGTACATTGTACTAACTCCACTTTCCCGGCAACGAGAATCTGTAAAATATCGAGAGCCGACTTCGCACCCTGAACGCGATAAACTCCCGCTTGAATTTTTCGCCCCTCGCCTGTTAACCGCACCAACAAACGAAAGATAATCGGATCAGTGATCACACCTTTGGCNNATCTGCGCCACCGATTGCCCCGATTTAATGGTAATGATAACGCCATCAGGGTTTTCAGTGCTAAGGAATTCTGGCTGTATAGGCCGCAAAACAACCACAGCAAAAACCAGCACAGGAATGCCAATAAACAGGGCAAAAACCAGCACCGATTGCCACAGGCGTCGCCACAATTGGCCATCTGCCTGCTCAGCAGAGGCGGGAGATTTACCCTTTAAATTTGGTTTCGGTACCATTGCTTAGCCGTTGAATATTAGAAGAATGGCGGTAAATAACACCACTGGCAATCAAAACAGTTGCGATTACGACGGGGAGGGAGCTACCAAACAGGTAGACCATAAATGGGATCACCGCTGCTGCACAGATCGAAGCGAGAGACACGTAGCGCCAACGCCACAACACCCCAGCAAAAACCAACAAAGCGACACCAACCGATGGCGCGGAAAGAACAAGGTAAATCCCTAATGCCGTAGCCACCCCTTTACCACCCTTGAATCCGAGGTAAATCGGATAGCAATGACCAACAAATAAAGCTACGGCCACCAGTGCAAGCTGCTGTTCACTAAAACCACCCCAGAGCTTCATCGCCAACAATGGCAACATGCCCTTGAGCATGTCAGCTACAAGAGTCAAAATACCGAGACGTTTCCCCGCAACACGATAGACGTTTGTCGCACCAATATTCCCACTGCCCGACTGGCGAACATCACCAGCACCAGCAATGCGAGTCAACACCACACCGCTCGGGATGGCTCCGACTAAATAAGCCACGACAAGGATTATTGTTAATTGCATAACGCTATCGACCTTCCTGTGAAAAAACAAATAGTTAGCTTTTATGATTCGTTCAAATATTGCCCCCGTTTTGTATCATAAATCGATATAAAACAGTACAACAAACGCCTTTCACCCTAGCAGGCTGTCGGGCTTGACGAGCCGTAGCGAGAAGCAGCTGGCTTGAGACCAGATTTTCGACCATTTGAGAGCGAATAGTGAGCCTATTTGTCGAAAATGGACGGGAATATGGGGCAAGTCCAGCTGATTCGCAGTAGGTTCTTGTAAAGTCCGACAGCTTGCTAGTGTAGCGCAGCAAACTTTTTGATTTAACGACAACCCGCTACCATTACGGTATAATGTTTTTTTCAACCATCCAACAAGAGAAAGCCCCCATAGTTATGGCTGAGCACTCATTTCTTCTCGAACTGTTAATACTTCTGGTCTTAGCTCTTGGTAGTGCTCTTATCTTTACCCGACTGCGGCTATCACCCATCATTGGCTACCTCGTTTCGGGCATGATTGCAGGCCCTTACGGTCTCCATCTCATCCAGAATGTCAAAGATGTCGGCGCGATCGCTGAATTTGGCGTCATTTTACTGTTATTTACCATCGGACTCGAATTTTCCGTGTCTCGCTTAATGCGTCTTAAACACCTTATTTTAGGTGGCGGCCTTGCTCAAATGGCCTTAAGCGGCGCAGCCCTTATCGGTGTCGCGCTAGCTCTTGGTGTACAGATGAAAGCAGCCATCCCTTTGGCAATGGCACTCGCTCTTTCATCGACAGCCATTGTGCTAAAACTACTCAACGAGCGTGGACAAATTGATACCGTCCACGGCCGCATGGCGCTAGGCATCCTCCTTGCTCAAGATTTAGCGGTGGTATTTTTCCTCATCGCCTTACCGCTAATTGCTGGCCAAGCATTAAGTTTCTCACTCATTGCCTTTAGTAAGGTCGCGGCACTACTAATCGGCTTATTTATCTTTTCCCGATTTTTATTACAACCGCTACTCCTAAGTATTCTCAAGTCTCGCTCGCAAGAACTGTTTCGCATCACCATCCTCGCGTTGATTCTCACCACCACCTGGCTCACCGGTGAAGTTGGCCTATCCCTTGAACTCGGTGCTTTTTTAGCGGGTCTGGCGTTAGCTGAATCACCTTATGCCCATCAAGCGTTATCGGATATTTTGCCATTTAGAGATACTTTTCTAGCCATATTCTTTGTCTCAATCGGCATGTTGGTCAACCTTCAACTGGTCATCGCCCAATGGCCGCTACTCCTCGCGGTGACACTGGCTGTCATTGTTATCAAATTTCTAGCTGCTGCTTTAGCAGCAATGCTGTGCAGGAATCCACTACGCATCGCCCTACTCAGCGGTTTCTTGCTTTTTCAAGCCGGTGAGTTTTCATTCGTCTTCCTTAAGGGGGCAACGGATTTAGCACTGATCTCAGATACAACCTACCAAATCACCCTCGCGGTCATTGCCCTTACCATGAT